>JGI24146J20443_1000473_pt1 | contig 31889 bp, 27 predicted proteins | sample BarGraIncub1131A_FD_20443 | JGI IMG/M metagenome (IMG submission 20443) | reverse complement strand
GTAAGCAGAAGAATGATGCCGAGAATTCCTAAATATTTCCAATTGTTGTTCACAACAAAAAGAAGGCTGAACAAACCTGCTCCGACAACAAGGCGGATAATCCGGTCGATATTTCCCATGTTCTTCAAGTTTTTCATAAAAAGCACCTCTTTCTTTTAATAAAATGGATTTAAGTTCAGTATATTCTTTTGTATCTAATTCGACTGATAAATTGCCTGCATCGGGCAAAACATTACGCATTTTGAGCAGTGAATGCACTTTTCCTGATCAATAACGGGAAGTCCATAACCTTCCTGACTTATGGCATTTACCGGGCAGTGGTTAATGGCCGGGCAGCGATGGTTCTGAGGGCATCGTTTTTCACTTATAGCAATATTCATGTGTATCTCCTTAAACTAATTCTGTCCTAACAATAACGCAAAAGATAATAGACTACAGTGACAAAGTCACTATAATCGAAAATGCTTATAAATAAGAGGTTGTTCATAGTAATACTTCCAAACGGATGTTTTTTAATTGCTTTTTATGTAATTACGGGTATAATTGATTTGAGCATATGCTCGATACAGGAGGGGACATGCCAAGAAAACGCTGTTGCGGACTAATCGAAGAATATCCGATCTGCCTAAGATTTATATCTGATCAATCCGGTCAACCGGAGGTTATGAAGCTTGCCATAGAAGAAATGGAGGCACTTCGCCTTAAGGATATGAAAGGATATGATCAGGAAGAATGTGCAAGGCAAATGGGATTAACCCGGCCGACTTTTCAGCGGGTTCTGGTATCTGCACGCAAAAAGATTGCAACGGCCTTGGTAGAAGCCCGCTCCATAGAAATAAGAGGAGGACATTATCAGATGAAAAACAGAGTATTTGAGTGCACGGACTGTAAGGAAATATGGGAAGTTGCCCCTTGTTCCGAAGGCGGAAAGCATGGTTATGAAATTGCCTGCCCGAAGTGCGGCAGCATGAAGAAATCAAAGCTTGAGGATGGTGTAAAGCATGCCTGCGGCGGCGAAGGACATAGCCACAGCGAAAGTGAAACATCATGCGGATGTGGATGCAGCCACTGATTTATTAAGATAAAATATAATTACGCTTGTGGAACTACTAAAATCGTACTTTTAATTACTTGAAGACCACCCGGGCAATCGTCCGGGTGGTCTTTTTGGTAAAACGATCAAAAGAATGTTATCGCAGTCATTTCGTACTACGGCAGGTTTTGCACACTTGATGTATGTTGTTATAATGTATTTGGAAGTAGCTGCGCTTTCGTGTATTTTTGCAGGTTGTCGATGATCGATTTGCGTAAAGGAGCTGCACAATGGATATACTTTATAAAGTTCAGACAAATAAAAGTTTTGAAAATACTGTAGAGGACCTGAAAAAGAATCTGAGTTCCCACAACTTCGGTGTATTGTGGGAGTTGAATTTCAAAGATAAGCTGCAGGAAAAAGGATTGGATTTTAATATTAATTTCAAGGTGTTGGAAGTGTGCAACCCGAGGCAGGCTAAAAGGGTGCTTGAAATGCATATTGAAGCCGGATATTTTTTGCCCTGCAAAATAGTTGTATATGAAGAAAAGGGTTCAGTCATGATCGGGATGCCCAGACCAACCGGATTAATCAGTATGATTGATAATAATCAATTATCCGTCATTGCCCTCGAAGTTGAAAATGAGCTGCGTTCTGCCATAGACAGCACTAAATAGAAAATACAGAGATTGTCTTTGGTTAAGGAATACGATCCGGATTGCATGTTTCAAACCAGAATGTTGTTTGGCCAGTTTCACTAATCACGCCGTATTTTACGCCATGCTTGTCAAAAATACTTTTGACAATTGCAAGCCCCAGACCTGTCCCAAGCGGTCTGCCGGAATCTATCTGATCAGCCCGGTAATACCTGTCCCATATTTGTGATTGGGCATCGGGCGGAATGGTTTCCCCTTGATTTATGACTTCAATCCGGCTGCCGCCATTTTGACCGGCAGCTCTAATCTCAATGACGGAATCCGGACGGGCGTGGTTAAGTGCATTGTTAAATAGATTATGCATAACCTGGTCAAACCGGTCCCTGTCAAAGACAACTGTCAGCTCAGGACAACTCATCTGAACAGTCACATGATGCCGGATGGCCTCCAGTTCATATTGTTTAAGAAGTTGTTTGAAAACAGGACAAACGGGAAAGGACATCAGGTTCAGATGTTCCACACCGGCCTGCAGCCGGGAATAATCAAGGATATCCTTAACTACACGCGTCAGTCGGGAAGATTCTTCTGCTATGATGGTAAGCTGCTCAGTCCTCTTCGTCTCATTGGGCCATGTAACATCCCGGATAGTCTCGGCATAACCTTGGATGACTGTAAGGGGAGAACGCAATTCATGTGAGACATTTGCAATTAATTCCTGACGCAGCTTTTCTGTGCGTCCAAGTTCCGTTCCTAAATCATTCAGTGCCTCCGTCAGCTGGCCGATTTCATCCTGCGATTTCACGGGCAGGCGGACATCAAGTTTGCCGGATGCCATTTCCCGTGCTGCTCGGGTCACGGCGCGGATCGGACGTGACATTCTTCCGGACAGGAATACTGCCAGAAGGACAGACAATACAATCAGTATTACAGTGACTATCCATAACTGCCTCTGCAGAATCTGGGAAGCCCCATCGAGGTCAGCAAGGGAAAAGACGGCAAACAGATATCCTCCGCTCTGCAGCGGAAGTCCCATAATGGCATATCTGGCGGCCCCCGGCATGGAACTGATATAGCGTGGGGTCCCGGCTGCTTCGTTTGGCACCATGGACTGGGCAGTCCGGACGGTCATCATCATCATGGGCAGTCCCTGGGAACGATAAACAGGGGACCCCTGATCGTCAAGAACGATCAGGCTGGCATTGATATTCTCAGCCAAAACAGCATAATCAATCTCCTGGGTTTGTGCGGCCTGGCCGAGCGCCTGTTTTACCGAAGCAATTCGCGAATTCAGGTAGATATTGTTCATGAATCCGGCCTGTACGATCCAAAGGACAGCAATGGTCAGGATAGCCATGCTGATAAATCCCAGGAATAATTTTATGCCGATATGCTTCATTTGCATCCTCCGAATTCGAACCGGTAACCCGTTCCCCAGACTGTCGTTATGAGGGAGCGGCAGGTTCCGAGCTTATCACGCAGGCTGCGGATATGAGTATCAACTGTCCGGGCATCGCCGAAATAATCATAACCCCAGACATGGTTTAAGAGCTGGTCCCGGGTGAATGCAACACCGGGACGTGAGGCGAAAAATGAAAACAATTCATATTCTTTGGGAGTCAGGGCAATGAGCTGATTGTCGATCATCAGCATGTGTGCGGCAAGGTCGAGCTTCAGGCTTCCGAATATAAGTGTCTGGAGATCCTGGGTCAACGCCCCTGACCGCTTCAGAAGAGCCTTCATACGTGCAATGAGTTCCCGTGGGCTGAAGGGCTTGCTTATATAATCATCCACACCCAGTTCGAATCCCAGCAAACGGTCATATTCTTCATCCCGGGCAGTCAGAAGGATTACCGGGACGGCACTATCCTTGCGCAGCAGCTTCAACGTAGCCCATCCGTCCAGCTTTGGCATCATTACATCCAAAACAACAAGGGAAAAATCTGCATCGGAAACAAGCTTCATCGCTTCTTCGCCGTTGCCGGCTTCGGAAAACTGCCAGTTTTCAGCCTGCGCATATTCGCGGATGATTGCCCGGATATGCGGATCATCATCAACCAACAGAATAGTAATCATCAGATGTTCACCTCACTTAAGTAAAAGTATAACAGGAATATTTTTTATCTTTAATATTACTTTGCTTTATAAGTTCATTATATTGGCCAGATGTGTTGAAATCATGAAGGCTGTTTTTCTGCAGGCGATAGGAACATGAACACAATTCTGTTTTTTTCTCTCACATTTTCCGTACATTTAAATTTTAATATTGAATTACAGGCTATGCCAGACGGCACAGCCAATAGATGGAACAGAAAGAAAGGCGAATATTATGAAAAAGAATAAATTGATTCTCGTTTTAAGTGTTGCAATGATCCTTGTTATCGGCATGTCAACCGCAGCATTTGCTGCAGCAGCAGATTACAAGACACCCGCTGTAATAGTTGCCGGGCTGACCGGTAAAACGGTAGACGAAGCAACCGCGGACCGTCAGGCCGGAACCTCATATGGTGCGCAGGCACAAGAGGCTGATAAGCTCGATGAATTCCAGGCTGAAAGACTGGCATTATACGTACAGTATCTGGACCAGGCTGTTCTGGACGGAAAACTAACACAGGCAGAAGCCGACAAGCTTCTTGAAGAAATGACTCTGCGCATGGAAGACTGCGACGGAACCGGAATCGGAACAGGAGCTGGACAGGGTGAACGCAACGGAACCGGAACAGGTCTCTGTGATGGATCCGGAGCAGGCCTGAATGCTGAAAGAGGAAACGGCGCAGGAATGGGCATGGGACGCGAAGCCGGTAACGGAACTGGAACAGGATTGGGATGCGGATCATGTATGGATCAGGACTAGACGTAATTCGCATGCAGATTCCAGGATCTACATAATATCTTCACATGATCATGGCAGGATAGAATTATTGATGAACGGGTTTTCGAAAGGAAAGTGGTATTTATGATGGGAAATATGTTTTATGGATTTGGCGGTTTAAGCCGTCACATGGTTTGGGGCGGAGGCGCTTTTATGATGATAGGCGGATTAATACTTCTCGGGTTGTTTATATATGGAATCGTTATTTTGACCAGACACAGGGAGTCTAACCAACCGGTGACCAGCAGCATCCTACACCAGGATATCGGAAGTGCTTTGAATATTCTAAATGAAAGGTACGCCCGGGGCGAAGTTAACGAAGAAGAATATGCAAGGAAAAAGATAGAACTTAGAAAGTAATACCTATAATTACTTGTCGACCACCCGTACATCTGAAGTGCGGGTGGTCTTTTTTATTGTTTGTGATCCGGGTTGGAAATCCGCAGCAGAGTTCAAGGAACAGTGGGAATAAGATAATAGTCTATATCCTTCCCGTAATCATCTGGACAACAAGCGATACTACAGAAACAGCACCCCAGCAGCAAAGCCCGAGAAGAAGCGGCCGGATGCTCTGGGTCAGTAGTTTTCTCAGGTTTGTATTCAGACCTATGGCTGCCATGGCCATGACTATCAAAAATTTCCCGGCTTTCACAAGGAATGATGAAAGGGATGCAGGTATCGGAAGGAAAGTATAAATCAGGGCAGCTGCAATGAATCCAAGTACAAACCAGGGGAAAATTTTACGGAATGAGTAGGTTCCCTTGGTTTGGACGGCTTCCTTTTTTGCTTTGCGAGAAATGTATACGGCAAGAACGAGCGTGATGGGAACAATCATGAGAGTTCTTGTAAGTTTAACAATTGTTGCAAATTCAAGGGCAGTACTGCTCCCTGCCTGCTGACTCCAGGAGGAAGCCGCTGCGACGACGGATGAAGTATCATTAATGGCTGTGCCGGCCCACATGCCGAATCCAGTGTCACTCAGCCCGATAAGATGGCCGATTGCAGGAAACAAGAAAACTGCAATGATATTGAATAAAAAAATAGTGGATATGGCCTGTGCTACATCCTCGTCTTTTGCCTTTATCACAGGTGCTGTCGCCGCGATTGCAGAACCGCCGCAGATTGATGTGCCTACACCAATGAGAATTGAAATATTTGAGGGTATTTTCAGGGCTTTACTGACAAGAAATGCAGTGACAAAGGATGCAGTCAAAGTGAAAATGATCACAAAGAGCGACTGTCCACCAACCTTGATGATATTTCCAATATTCATTTCAAACCCGAGAAGTATGATGGAATACTGCAGAATTTTCTTGGAAGTGAAGCGGATCCCGGCATCATACTTTGCAGGGCGCTTAAAAAGCGCAGCAATAATACCGAGGACAATACCGAAAACAGCACCTCCGATAATAGTAATCCGTTCTCCCAGGAGCCAGGCGGCTATTGCAATGATAAGGCACAGCAACATGCCGGGAATATGGTTTTTAAAGCTTTCAAAATACTTTTTCATATAGGAAGAGACCCCTCTTAGAAGATTATTAAATGCATATGAAGGTTTTTTCACAGGAAATCATACTATCCGCGTATTGAATATATCCCAGTCAAAGTATAAAATCAAATTATAATTAATTATAATTCTATAAATTCTAAAAATAGGTGATTAGAATGCTCGACAATAGGTATGAAACTTTTCTTGTTCTTTGTGATACGCTTAGTTACACAAAAACAGCACATGTATTGTTTGTTACGCAGCCTACTGTTACGCAGCATACAAAATATCTGGAGAACAAATATCAGACGAAGCTTTTTTCTTATATTGGGAAGCGGTTGTCCCTGACTGAAAAAGGGAAAGAACTGAGAAAGTATGTTTGTGAAATGAAACTGAATGCCATACAAATTGAGAATCAAATGCTTTCCGGGAAGAATCGCTCAACACTGCGTATAGGTGCAACTAAAACAATCGGTGAGTATGTAATTCCCCGTATACTTAAGGCATATCTTGGGAAAAATGATGATCAGGACGCAGATATGTATGTTGATAATACACAGGTTCTCTTACATATGCTGGACAGCGGAAAAATCGATTTTGCGTTGTTGGAGGGATTTTTTGATAAATCTTCTTACGAATATCGTTTGCTTAAAAGCGAAAAATTTATCGGCGTGTGTTCGCCGGACAGCCCTTTGTGCGGCAGAAAATGGAAGCTCGACGAATTAAAAAATGAGCGTATAATTGTCCGTGAACAAGGGTCCGGAACCCGTGAAATTATCGAGCGGGTTTTGCAGCAATACTCACTTGAACTCAAAAGTTTTGCTCATGAAAGTCAAATCAGCAATTTCACTGCAATCAAAGAACTTGTTAAGAATAATTCCGGTATTACCTTTTTGTATCTGCCCGTTGTAGAAGAGGAATTGAAAAACGGTTCGCTTTGTGTGATTGATATTGAGGACTTCGACATTAAGCGCGAATTCAATTTTGTTATGCCCAGGAAATCATTAATGGAAGAAAAATATCTTGATTTTTATCGTTTCTGTTTATAGGGGCAGCACAGGCGGTTTTTATGTGCCGTTCATTCTGATTGTTGTTATAATAAATGTGAAATGATTTCCGGAAGATTCTATTTAGAAAAATAGAATAGGGTGAATGGAGAGTGCAGGAATATGGACAAATGGGCATATATTTTAATAGGAGTCGGAATTGTCGTTCTTATTTTTTTTGCAGGGATTCGAATCGTACGTCCTACAAACCGTGGGCTGATTGAGACGTTGGGAAAATATACCAAATTCGCTCAGCCGGGCTTCCACTGGGTTTTTCCGAAAGTACAGAAAATCTATCTGGTGAATGTTACCGAGCAGATGTTTAATGCAGAACCGCAGGTAATTATTACAAATGACAATTTGAATGCAACTGTCGATGCACAGGTATATTTCCGCGTTAAATTTGATGAGGAGAGTGTCAAGAACTCGATCTACAATGTCAATGATTACCGTTATCAGATTGTGAACCTGGCACGTACGACACTCAGGAATATTATAGGTACAATGACCTTGAAGTCTGCCAACAGTGAAAGAGGCAAGATAAATACCGATTTGTATCAGACCCTAAAGGATGAGACAAGCAAATGGGGCATCGATATTGTACGTACGGAGCTCAAAGAAATAGACCCTCCGAAGGATGTGCAGGAGACCATGAACAAGGTCGTTAAAGCCGAGAATGAAAAAGTAGCTGCGATTGACTTTGCTACCGCAGCAGAAACAACTGCCGACGGTATTAAAAGAGCCGAGATCAAGAAGGCAGAGGGCATTCGCCAGGCCAAGATCCTCGAAGCGGAAGGTGAAGCACAGGCAATTAAGCTCGTAAATGAAGCAGCTGACAAGTATTTTATCGGTAACGCCCAACTGCTGCGCAAACTGCAGACGACCGAGACTTCGCTTCGGAATAACGCCAAAATCGTTGTCCCTTCCAATACGGAGTTGATTAATGTCATCGGTGAAATGTCCGGTGTTCTGCCGGTCGAAAGATCCGCTGCCAAAGCCCAGGATAAGAAATAGAAGTAAAAAGCAACGTTATTGATCTTGTCAGGGCGGATTTCATATCGTGAAATCCGCTTTACAGATCCAGTTTCAAAAACAATATTTTCGGACACCAAAGTGTCAGCAGGCGGCGATGAGCCCTATTCACTTTTCCTGATGACAGCAAAAAAGAAAGGCAGGATACAACTATGGAAATCAGAAAAATGACGATCGAGGATTATGAAACCGTATATCAGTTATGGTCCAGCACGGCAGGTATGGGACTGAGAACACTTGACGACTCGCGCGAAGGACTTGCGAAGCTTCTTGATAGGAATCCCAATACCAGTTTCGTCGCGACGATTGAGGGAGAAATAGTCGGAGTCACGCTGAGCGGTCATGACGGACGCCGCGGATACATTTACCACACAGCAGTCAGGACGTCCCACCGCGGCCAGAAAATCGGTAAAGCATTACTTGAGGCCGTCTACAGTGCGATGAAAGAAGAAGGCATCAATAAGATGGGCCTGCTGATTTACAAGGACAACGATAATGGAAATGTGTTTTGGACATCTCAGGATTGGGTGAAGAGAACCGATTTAAATTATTATGACAAGAACCTTAACAGGGAGAACCAGTAAGGAGCCGCTGGGTTGATTGGCGTGATACAGCTTTGCCTGGATAAGGAACGCATCTTTTAAGATTTGTGATTTAAATGCTTCAGGCTATTTTTATTATCTATTGTCCCCCCGCAAGAGCCTTTAGAACTGCTCCTGCGGGGGTTTCTTTTTGACGTAAGGGTTCTTTTGTAAGACTTTTGCTAAGGCTTTGCTAAGACTTTAGTTATGACCTTTATGAAGAAAATGCAATATATACTTGTCTTAATGCAATACATGATGTATACTGCGTCTATGAAAGGGGTGGATTCCATGAAAAATAAAAGAATGAAAATCGCCCGGATGGAAGCTGATATGAAACAGGAAGACTTAGCAAAATCCGTAGGCGTTACCCGGCAAACGATCGGGCTGATAGAATCAGGGGAATATAACCCCACGCTAAACCTTTGTACAGCGATTTGTAAGGCACTTGGTAAAACACTAAATGATTTATTCTGGGAGGAAACAGTATGAAAAGACAAAAAACACAAGACGAAAGAGTTGTAGTGCAACGCCGTAAAATAAATAGTGAAGCATACGGCATTTTAATGATTGTGCTTCTCGGTTCAATACTCGTACAAGAATATCTGCTAAACGCTCCGTTTGAACAATATGCCGTTGAGGTTATATGTTTTTTGGGAATGTCCATTTACATGATAGTACGATACATAATGCTCGGACTTAACATATACGGCGAAGGAAAATGGGCAAAAGGCATTCCTTTGGTGAACAGCATAGTGACCGGAATGATAGTAACGGCGATTAACGGTGTTTTGAACTATACAAGATACGCGGAACACTATAAGGATAATACAGGCTTCTTTATCGCCACACTGGCAGTTACTTTTATCAGCTCTACCATTTTCGTTTTTGTTGTTCTGTCGTGCTTAAAATATCTAAATAATAAAAAGCAGGCGAAAATTAAAAAACGGCTGGATGAAGATGAACAGGCAAAATAGCTGTGCATTATTTCGCTAATAAGCTCGTTTTTGCCTCCTCGGATCGCTTCGCGATCCGAGGACTTGTCCGCCGCCGGGAAATGGGCCTTTTTGATCTTGGCGCTTCGAACAGGAATCGAACCCTTTGAAATAACCCCAAAAAGCCTTGAAATAAAGGGTTCTTTGTTTGGTGTGTTGAATTTCGTGTTGAATGTCAATTGGAACGATTGAATGAGTTATGGTCAAAATGAAGGATGATGGAATCATTATATCCCTCGGTTCCGGTTGAATTGCAAAGAGGAAAAGAATATGAAAGTGGTGTTGTAGTGTCGAAGATCGTGAAATCTGCAACAAATTCCAAGAGATTTTACAAAACTGTCAACTCTATATGTAATAGAGTTAGATCTAATGGATACAACGGTCTGCAATGATATGTAGTCTGCGAAAAACCGCGTCTGTCTGTCTATATTGATGTAATCGGGAATGGTTACTCCTGTTTTATCCATACGGCCATCTCACCGCAGGACCTATTAGCCCAGGCATAATAGGGAACCCATTCCAGGGTCTTTTCTGAAAAAGTGTCCGCTTTATAGTTTCTATATAGAGCACTGTCTCCCCAGTCCGTTACATCTAATACTTTTCCATTTGCATTCAGCTTTACAATGCCGCCAAGCAAATCTTTATCATACGTACATGTAAACTGAGGTGTTTTGGGCAACCTGATCCACGACAGGTACTTGCCATTGTCTTCTTCCTCCAAACAGTACACAACGGGTCCGCGCATGACAGCCACTTTGCCATTATTTTCCCGTACCAGAGGATTTGTACACACAACTTGAACGGGCATTTCAAAATGCAATTTTACAATATCACCTTCTGCCCATTTGCCATGCAAATGCAGATAACCATCGTTATAATTGTTGCCGTCCGGTACTATTTCGTGACCATTTTTCCAGACAGTATATTTCCTGCACCAGCCTGGTATCCTACATGCCAAAGAGATTTCCAGAGTCTTTGCAGGGGATACTTTCACTGTGACATTCCCATCGCGAAGATAGTCTGACTTCATGACAATTTTAACTTTCGTTCCCTCTATATCTGTAATAGTTTCATTTCCTACATACAAGTGTATGTACAATGTGTCGTCCTTTTTTGTATAAATGTATTTGGGAAGGGATGCAATCATGCGAGCCAGATTAGGAGGACAACAGGCACATCCGAACCATTTCTGGCGTTCCGGCTTAACGTGATTTCTTAGCTGGTCTTTTTCACAGGCTTCCGGCAGCACTTCCAGGGGGTTAACATAAAAGAATTTGGTCCCGTCAAGTGACACGCCGCTAATTATTCCGTTATATAAGGCCTTTTCCATTACGTCTGCATATTCACTCTTAGGAGAAATCTGCAGCATTCTCTGCGCAAAAAATACCAATCCGATAGACGCACAGGTCTCGCCGTAAACGGTATCATTCGGCAGGTCATAATCAAAAGTAAAAGATTCCCCGTATGAGGAAGAGCCGATAGCACCGGTGATGTACATTCGTCTGTGAACCATATTATCCCAGATTCGTTTGCAGGCCTCATAGAGTTTATCGTCTCCGGTTTCTCGTGCGACATCCGCCATGCCGGAATACAAATATACGGCACGGACGGCATGTCCTTCCGCTTTGCTCTGTTCCCTGACAGGCAATCCTGCCTGATAATACTGATATTTGAAGTAACTATCTTTCCATAGGAACGCTAAATTGCCTTTTTTTACTTCTTCCTCAAAAAACAGGGGACTTTGACCCCTTTCATCGACAAAATACTTTGCAAGGTTTAGATGCTTCTCATCCTTTGTAATGTCATACAGCCTAATCAAGGCCATTTCTAATATTTCATGACCCGGATATCCCTTTATCTTTCCTTCCTCCAAACCAAATACCTGTTCAATATAATCCACAAAGCGGATTATCGCATCCATGAGTTTGCGTTTTCCGGTTGCCTGAAAATAAGCGACAGCTGCTTCCAGCATATGTCCGGCACAATACAATTCATGACAGTTAATTACTTCAGTCCATCTATTCTGAAGTCCGTTGATTATATAGTAGGTGTCCAGGTAGCCATCTTCCTGTTGTGCACTGACAATCAGATCGATGGTCTCATCTATCGTTTGTTCCAATGCTGTATCGGGATGCCAGACAAGGGAAAATGCTGCTGCTTCAATCCATTTTGCCACGTCAGTGTCCTGAAAGGAAAACCCGTTAAACGGGCCGTCTTCAAGTCCGGCTGCAATCCGAAAATTCTTTATGCAATGGCTCGGTTCAGCATCAGGGATTCTATCATTAAGCGCTTCCCACTGATAGGGAAGCATCTTTGTGCGGACCAATTCCATATAGTTGCTCCAAAAAGCATCACTAACAGACACATCAGTCATTGGCACAGCATTCGTGTAATCTGCCTTGTTCATAAAATACCTCCCAAATAGGTGTTCAAATCTGATAGACAAACAAATCTGTTTGCCATATTATATGTCCATATGATAGAAAAATGAGCCAATACGTGCAACTCCAATTATATAAGAATAGGTAGATAAAACATATATGAGATTATTTGCGGCAAATTCTTCACGGCCATTAGAATATGTTTCATGCGGCAATCTCTTGAGTAAGCGGGGATTTCTACATCCCAGGCGTATCCTGAATACGTGTGTGTTGATTTTGGTAAAAGAGGGAACGCTATACATGGCCCAGGAAAATGTTCATTATGAGGTTAACGCCAATCAATATATTTTTCTGAATGCCGGAGAAGAACATTACGGGTTTGCACCCTCACAGGGGAAATTATCATATTCCTGGGCCCATTTTTCCTTGCCTGAAAAAGCATTTGCTATTGCAGAAGGGAAATGGTTTCCCTGGTCAATGCAGGAAGGGAAGAAAACAGCTGCCCTAGAAAACAATATATATATCATACCGGAAAAGGGGGATATATCTGATGTTAGAAAAGTACCGCTTCTGTTTTATCAACTTCTCAACCTGTCACAGCAGGAAACATATATAGATTGTATTGCTGACTATACCCTGAGTCTGCTCGTGATGGAGATTTCGCAGGAATTCTATGATAAGCATAACGAAAGGGGACAGGACATTCCGTCCAATATTGCAAAGATTATGGACTGGATCCGTGTCAATTATGACCAACATCTTACTGTGACATCCATTGCGAAGGAATTCGATTACCACCCTGATTATTTATCCTCTCTGTTCAGGAAAACTACCCATATTTCATTGATTCATTTCATTAACAAAATACGAATTGATATTTCTAAAACTCTGATCATCAACTATGATATCTCTGTCAGGGAAGCCGCTTATTCATGTGGATTTTCAGATGAAAAATACTTCATGAAAACATTTAAAAAGTTGGAAAATTTGACTCCGACGCAATATAAAACAGCATTTTCCCCCAAAAGGGAAACGCAAATATCGAGGGAGGCGAAATCAAAATGAGAAAAATGAATTCGAAAAAGAAAAGTTTTAAATATCGTTTGATTTTGTATTTCTGCTTGATTTCAATCACTCCCATTATCATTATGAACATTATTTCATACTACAATACATCAAATACTGTTCAGAGAAATGTCGATGAACTTACGGATATCAATCTTGCCCAGACGAAGAACAATATTAATATCGCTCTGTCATCCTATGAAGATTTGCTGTATCAGATGTATACGGATGATGATATTGTTGCGTTGACCGACAAAATTGACGCCGGTCAGGATCTTGCAGTAAGCCGTAATCAATTGAGAAGATCACTCAGAGGGCTGGCCAATGTCAAACCGTATATTCAATCCATTACGGTTATTACAACAAACGGGACAATTGTATTCTATGATAAATTAGCATCCCCAACAACGAATATCGGGTGGATGGATAATTACGGTATTTCATCGGATCAGCTTTATAAAGACATCTCTTCTTCTAACCAGACGGAGATTCTATCTGCCAAATATGCGGCTCATTTTAATTCAAAGCCCTATTATCTATTTCATATGGCACACAGAATAATCAATTACAAAGACATTACCAAAGATAACGGAATTGTTATTTTGAGTATAGACGAAAGAATGCTAAACGAGATATGCAATCAGAATGCAGATGAAACCAATACCGAAAAAAGAAATAATCTAAATATTATAGTAGATGAAAAAGGCGCAGTTGTTTCTTTCATAGATGCAGCCAAAATCGGGACGAGTGTTATTAGCCCGGCATCCACACAAGAGGAGCGGGAACTTGCATACGTGCAGATGGTCAAGGACAGTGGAATCATGACCGGTGAACATATGAAAGTTTACAGCACGTATGATGAGACACTGCACTGGTATTTTATTAATGTGGCCGATCACAGTGAAGTAATTGCACAAATGAACAGTCAGCAGCAAATGACCAGCTTCGTAATTGTGCTTTCCGTATTAGCTTTAGTTGTCATCATCATTCTCATCACGAATAGTCTGACAGGATCGATCGGCAAAATAGTCAAGGCGATGAAAATTGCTGAAAAGGGCGAGCTGTCCATACGAGTTGAACCGGATGAACATATGCCGATAGAAATAGAAACGATCGCCAATCAATTTAACCAGATGATAGAAAAATTGAATGATTCAATGGAAAGTGAAAAAGTTGCATCGATCAAACAGAAGAACGCTGAGATCGCAGCTTTGGAAGCGCAGATTAATCCTCATTTTTTGTATAACACACTGGACACCATCAACTGGATGGCGATTGATAACGACCAGTATGAAATCAGCAATGCCATAAATTCACTGGCGAAGATTCTGAGGTATGGAGTGGATAAAAGCAACAGTATTGTTGAGATTAATCAGGAAATGGAATGGCTGAAGCAATATGTATTTTTGCAGCAGACCAGGCTGAAAAGCACATTTGAATGCATACTTCATGTGGAGTCAAATGTCCTCGGATACCATATTCACAAGTTGTTATTGCAGCCGTTTGTGGAAAATGCTATTTTGCATGGTTTTGAAGGTGTGAAGAGAAAATGTGAATTAGAAATTAATATTAAAGAAGAAACCGATACGATCAGCATTGTCATTTCGGATAATGGAAAAGGGATGACTGAGCAAAAGGTTCAGCAGTTTAACAGCGGGCAAAATGATGAAGATGGAGAGAAGAGCCACATAGGTATCAGCAATGCTATAGGCAGACTGCATATGTATTACGGCAATCAGGCGAAAGTCAGAATAGAAAGCAAAACCGGGGAAGGGACAAGCATATATATCGAGATACCAAAAACATAACGATTGCTTTGGGGGGCAACATGATGAGAATTGTAATTGTGGAAGATGAAATTCGAATTCGTGAAGGAATAATCAGATTGATCAAGAAGGTCAATGCGGAACACGTGATCGTAGGGGAAGCTGAAAACGGAATTGATGGGCTGCGGCTCATTACAGATACAAAACCTGACTTGATCATTACCGACATCAAGATGCCGGATATGGATGGTCTGGAAATGCTGGCCCGTTTTAAAGAGCTGCATGTATCTGCTAAAGCGATAGTTCTTAGTGCCTACTCGGAATTTTCATATGCCCAGCAGGCAATAAAACTGGGAGTCAGTGAATATTTACTGAAACCGATTTCAGTAGGCAGTCTGACACAATCCTTACAGAACATAGAAATCCAGCTGACCGAGGAAATTAATTTCAGAAAGGATCGCCTGGAAGTGCTGCAATCCCTTGAGACTGTATTTCACAGTATCTTATTAGGCGGTATGTCCGTTGATGCAGAGCTTATTGAATTTTTGACGAGAAGTTATCGACTCAGTGCCAACAGTGATTTTATATTTATACCGGTATACCTGGGCAACAATTATGATCAGAACTATGACAGGATGGGAAAAGAACTGCATATGATTTTGAAGAAGAAGAAAGGTCTGGAATATCGGCTTCTTGAAATACCGCAGAACAAAATCCTGCTTCTTATTATTTACTCTTATACAGATGAACATGATCTGGAGAGATGGTTTCAGCATAGCGTGTTAGTTCAAATAAGACGTGAGAAAATATGCCGGGCATGTTTTGGCTGGACAAGTTTTCGTGGAATTTCAAATATGAAAAGCAGCCTGTACACTCTGCTGCAGAACATGGACTGGAATATTGTCCTGGGAGATGATGTAATAATATCATATCCTAAAGTTACTCAAATACTGACGATACCATTATCTTATCCCCTTGATATTGAAAGCCAGATGAGGGTCGCTCTATGTGCCATGGACAGCAAAAAATTGGAAGGGACGATGCAGAATTTCAGTCAGTATTTCAAAAGCGGGAGTCTATATTCTCCCAAAGAGATAAAGGAATCTTATGTTCGGTTTTTATGGTCCATAATTAATGTGACAAAAGAAATAAATTATAATCAATATAAATTAATACAACAGCATGAGTTTTTGCAGAACATTATGTCAGCGACCACCAATGCTGAACTGGAACTGCCATTACAAGACCTGATCTCATCCCTCACAAAAAATATAATTGGAAATTCATCTAATAACCTCACTGTGCAAAGAGCCAAAAGCATGGTGCATGAATTTTATGACCAGGGAATCACTCTTGATGAAATAGCACTGAAGTTGAATATTACTCCTGAATACCTTGGTACGCAATTCCACAAGGAAGTAGGTGTGAATTTCAGCACCTACATTAAAAATTATCGAATAAAAAAAGCAAAGGAGCTAATTATCGGAACACAGCTGAAGCTCTATGAGGTTGCTGACAAGGTGGGTTACAGCGATTCCAAATATTTCAGTCAGGTATTTAAAGAATGTACCGGTCAACTTCCTACAGAATATCGGAAGAGGAACAAATGAAATTGCACATTAGTTATCCCATCCTTTTACAGCTTTTTCGAGTTTTTACGGAATAGGGGATGATATATAGTGACATCGTATAGAAAAACACTTGCACGAAGAACAATATTTGTGCAAGAAAAATGAGGAGGAAGAGCAATGAAAAGGTTTATGGCTATTCTGTTAGCAGCTGCATTATCAGCGGGAATACTCGCCGGATGCGGAACAAACACAACTTCATCCACTACAAAAGCCACGGGGGAAACAACGAAAGCATCGGCAGGGGCCACTACAACAGCAGCGGCAACAGATACAACAGCTGCAGCACAGAAGAAAAATATTGTTCTCTGGTATTATTGGGAAACGGAAAGTCATCAGACTGCGCTTGGTGAAGTTATTAAGCAGTTTAACGATTCGCAGCCTAACATTACTGTTGAAGCAAAATATGTGCCTTTTGCAGATTTCAAAAAGCAATTATCCATTGGTACTGCAGCAGCCGAACTTCCGGATATGGTTATTATTGATAATCCGGACCATGCCGCCTATGCCGCAATGGGAATATTTGCGGACATTACAGGCAAAATTGACTTAAGCCAATATTATGACGGACCTGTCGCTTCCTGCACACTGGACGGCAAACTCTACGGTGTTCCTTTCGGAAGCAACTGTCTGGCACTATACTACAACGAAGATATGCTGGCAGCCGCAAACTGTAAAGTTCCGACTACATGGGCTGAATTAGCAGATGTAGCCAAGAAAACATCAGTTGGCAAGGTAAGTGGTTTTGGGTTCAGTTCTCTTCAGAATGAAGAAGGTACCTTCAATTTCCTGCCTTGGCTTAATGAAGCAGGTACAACTGCTTATAAAATCAATAATGAAGCAGGAATTAAAGCCATTACCTATATAAGTGACTTGGTAAAAAATGGTGCAATGACCAAAGAAGTTATTAACTGGACGCAGGGCGACACTATGAACCAGTTCATTTCCGGCAACCTTGCCATGATGATCAACGGACCGTGGCAGGTACCAACGATGCGCGAACAGGCTCCTGACCTTAAGTGGAACGTTGCCCTAATTCCCACAGATGGAGCAGACGGAGTAAAAGCAACCGGGCTCGGAGGCGAAAACTTTGCAATCATTGACAATGCCAATCAGGATGCTTCTCTTGCCTTTATCAAATTTGCCACAAGCGCAGATGAAGTAAAGACCTATATTGATAAATTCGGATACATCGCTTCCCGCAAGGATGTTTCTTCAACACAGTATGCCGATGACAAAGTTATGCAGCTCTTTATAGAAGCCATGAAGTATGCTGTTGCCAGAGGTCCTAGTGCACAATGGCCGGAAATCTCCGACGCAATTTCCCTGGCTTTCAATGAAGCTATCACTGAAACCAGTACTCCGGCCGCTGCTGCTGCAAAAGCACAGGCAACAATTGACGGTATCGTAGGATAAACAACTTCATTCAGACAAAATAGATGGGAGTACACGAGTTCTCGTGTACTCCTGTCTATTATACGGACTTCACGAATTTCCCGGACAGGAAATGTTTTTTCCAGTCATTTTCAGGAGGTGGTTATTATGCAGCGGATAAAAAGGTTCTTCCGATATGACAATGTTGGAATTCTATTTGTCCTTCCCGCTTTGCTATATATGTTGATATTTGTTGGTTATCCAATCGTCTGTAACTTCATTTTGAGTTTTCAGGATGTAACGGTTAAGACAATTAATAGTGCTGTTAAGCCATTTATAGGATTGGATAATTATGTGAAATTATTCCAGGATTCGGTTCTTAAGACATCAGTATGGAATACTCTTCTTTTTACCGTTTTGTCTTTGATCTTTCAGTTTGCTGTTGGATTTTTGCTGGCGCTGTTTTTTACAAAGAAATTCTCTTTTTCAAAACCTGTCAGAGGACTGATGATGATGCCGTGGATGATACCTGTCACTATAACGGCGCTTATGTTCAAATTTATGTTCGGTTCAAATGTTGGAATTATAAATCAGGCATTACAGGCACTTCACTTGATTGCGAGTCCCATTGACTGGCTGACATCTCCGCATTCGGCAATGTTCGCCCTGATTTTTACAAATATATGGATAGGCATTCCATTCAATATGATTCTGCTTTCGGCCGGACTTACCCTTATTCCCAAAGAACTGTATGAAAGCGCCTCCATAGACGGTGCAAACAAAATACAGACATTCTTCAGCATTACATTGCCGCTTCTGAAACCAACGATTGAAGCTGTGCTGATCCTTGGTTTTATATATACATTCAAGGTGTTTGACCTGGTATATGTTATGACAAATGGAGGACCGGTTAATTCCACACATCTGTTATCAACCTACTCATACAAACTATCCTTTAGTTTGTTCAAATACAGTCAGGGAGCAACGGCCGCAAATATCCTTTTTGTGATTCTCTTTTGTGTCAGTCTGATTTACCTGAAACTAGTTTATAGTGATGAGGAGGCGGCATAATGGATGGGGACAACAATATGCGCGGCAGCAGAAACGTAATTCATAATATTCTCTCGGTACTCATTCTGATTGTTTTACTTTTTCCTATTTACTGGATTCTTGTCACATCTTTTAAGACCGAAAAAGAAATCTTCCAGATTCCGCCAACTTTGTTTCCTCAGGTATTCAATACGGCTTCCTATGTAGCTCAGCTTGGGAACGGCGATTTCAACATGTTTCGATCCTTTGGCAACAGTTTCTATATTTCCGTCAGCTGCATGTTTATTTCTATTGTGCTTTCCGTGCCGGCATCCTATGGATTGGCACGATATCGATTCAAAGGCAAGCAGATAACTACCTTAAGTTTTTTAGTTACGCAGATGCTTCCGGTTTCTGTTATCCTGACGCCCATGTTCATTATGTTCAAAAATATGCACCTGATAAACAATCCGTTGTCTGCTATTTTGGCAGATGCAACGATTGGGATCCCATTTTCCATTTTGATTCTAAAGAATTATTTCGCATCAATCCCAAGGGAACTGGAAGAGGCATCCTATATCGACGGATGTACGCGATTCTCTTCCTTTACCAAAATACTGATTCCCATTGCTTTTCCAGGGGTTGTAGTATGCGGAATATTCTCGTTCCTGTATGCGTGGGGTGATCTGGCATACGGTATGACATTTATTCAGGATCAGAACAACCGTCCGATTACAGCCGGAATCTTCAATTTCATGGGACAGTATGGGACGAAGTGGAGCTATTTGACAGCGTTTGCTGTTGTGACAATTATTCCTGTTGCTTTGATTTTTATCTTTATGCAGAAATATATCATCAGCGGTCTGACCAGTGGTGCAGTGAAAGGATAAGGTGAGAAGATTGAAGAATATTTTCAGCCGTGAAGGGAATTGCCTGTTGCGCCAATTTGAAAATGAGACCTTGTGTATAGAGCCATGGGGTTCCAACAGTATCCGGGTGCGGGCAGTAAAAATGGGGACTCCGATTGACGGAAAGGATTGGGCACTGACAGAACCGGCAGAACGGATCGCACAAATAGAAATAGAAGGAGAAACGGCCTCCTTAGTCAATGGGAAGATTCGTGCGGAGATTGGTACATCCGGGAAAGTCGTTTTCTATAATCAGGACGGCAAATTGCTGCTCGAAGAGTATGCGAGGAACAGGCGTGATTTGTTCTCGAAGGATTGTTCCGCACTGGAATTGCAGGGACGGGAATTCCGGGGTATCCTGGGCGGAGATTATACCGTCACAGCGCGTTTTGAATCGGATACTGAGGAGAAGATTTATGGGATGGGGCAATATCAGCAGCCATATCTCAACATTAAGGGCTGCACACTTGAGTTGGCCCACCGCAATTCACAGGCCAGTGTCCCGTTTATGATTTCCAGTCTTGGCTATGGCTTTCTTTGGAACAACCCGGCTATCGGCAAAGTCATATTCGGGAAAAACATTACCGAGTGGAGAGCGGAGTCGACAAAAGGGCTGGATTACTGGATAACAGCCGGGGATACTCCGGCAGATATCGAAGAAGCGTATGCAAATGTAACCGGTAAGGTACCCATGATGCCGGAATACGGACTCGGCTTCTGGCAATGCAAACTCCGGTACCAGACACAGGAAGAACTTCTGGAAGTTGCGCGGGAGTATCACCGCAGAGGGCTGCACGTCGATGTAATTGTAGTGGATTTTTTCCACTGGCCCAAACAGGGTGACTGGAGATTTGATCCCACTTATTGGCCGGATCCTGCTGCAATGATCTCTGAACTAAAGACAATGGGAATGGAACTTATGGTCTCTGTCTGGCCTACGGTAGATAAGACAAGTGAGAACTTTGATGAGATGATGCAGTCAGGCTATCTTGTAAATACAGACAGAGGCGTACGTGTAACAATGGAATTTATGGCACCGACTGTTTTCTATGATCCTACAAATCCTGATGCGCGGGAATATGTCTGGAATAAAGCGAAAGAGAATTACTATGATAAAGGGGTCAGAATCTTTTGGCTCGACGAGGCCGAGCCGGAATACACGGTATATGATTTTGACAACTATCGCTATTTTGAAGGGACAAATGCACAGGTAGGAAACATCTATCCTGTGATGTATGCCAAAAACTTTTTTGATGGAATGAAGAGTGAGGGACAGGAAAATATCGTAAATCTATTGAGATGCGCCTGGGCGGGCAGCCAGAAATATGGCGCACTAGTCTGGTCGGGAGACATTGCATCGAGCTTTGCCAGCATGCGCAATCAACTTGCCGCAGGTCTGAATATGGGTATTGCCGGAATTCCCTGGTGGACAACAGACATCGGAGGTTTTCATGGCGGAGATCCTGACAATAAGGAATTTCGAGAACTCTTTGTAAGATGGTTTCAGTGGGGCACATTCTGCCCTGTCATGCGGCTTCATGGTGATCGCGAACCGCGTCAGCCTCAGGTTGGCACAACGGGAGGTTCTATTTGCTGCTCTGGCGCTGCCAATGAAGTTTGGAGCTATGGCGAAGACGTATATGAGATCTGTAAAAAATACATGCAAATAAGGGAAGCGCTGCGCCCGTATATCAGAGAAACTATGGCGGCAGCCAGTGAAAAGGGAACTCCTGTTATGAGACCGCTTTTCTACCAATTCCCCGAAGATAAGACTTGCTGGGAAATTGAGGACGAGTATCTGTTCGGCGAGTCCATTCTTGTAGCTCCTATCCTATATGCCGGACAAAAGACAAGAAAGGTATACTTGCCGGCAGGAAGCAGATGGAAAGTATTTAGAGGTGAAACCACATACGAAGGAGGCATCTGGATAGAAGTTCCTGCTCCGATTGACAGCATTCCTGTTTTCGAAACATTGAATATCCGACAAATGAACGAATAAGTCAGTAGCAGACGCAAATCGTTTTTTTGAGAAGAGGTCACATTTTTACTCCTTTTGGTGTGACTCTCGCATTTTACACTGTTGGAGCAGCCCGAATTAATCATATAATTCGGGTTGCTCACAGCAGTGAATGAACCCCAATGAGGAGTGATTGGATTATAACCTGATGCTTGTAGAGTGACTGTCAAGGTTCATCTGGGGACTCGCATTTTACACTTATAAAAATCCGTAAACCTCTGCAAACAAAGGAAAAACCGCCCATTCAGGCGGTTTTTTGTTGGCGCTTCGAACAGGAATCGAACCCGTTGAAATAGCCCCAAAAAGCCCTGAAATAAAGGGTTCTTTGTTTGGTGTGTTGAATTTCGTGTTGAATATCAATTGGAACGATTGAATGAGTTATGGTTAAAATGAAGGATGATGGAATCATTATATCCCTCGGTACCGGCAGACGTGTTAAGGGGAAAAAAATATAAACGACAGCAAAATGTATAAACGGGGGGTGCGGACAAAATCCTGGAAAAGATAACTTATCACTCCATATTTTCCCAAGAAACAAAGAAGCGATCATCGATGAGTTAATACTTGGTGCTTGCATTTTAAAAAATAATACCAGTGTTGTAAGGCGGGTCATTTTGAAATTTGAGGTATCATTTGCAGAATACTTCAATATATAGCTGAATATCAAACCTGTTGGTTCAATTAATTTTGTGACTGATAATCTGTTGGAGACATTCCGGTTACAGATTTAAAAATTCTGCTGAAATAATACTGATCCGTATAACCAATCATGCTTGAAACTTGTTTAATACTTATTGGAGGTGTGATACGAAGCAATAGCTTTGCTCTTTCTATTCTTTTTGCGATAATATATTCATTTGGCGAAATATCAAAGCGCTTCTTAAACTGAACGCTGAAATGCGAAATGCTAATATGGAATTTTGTTGATAAACGACTCAAAGACAGCTCTTCGGTAAAGTGATCGTTAATGTAAGCTCGAATTTCATTTATCGTATCACCATAGGTTGTTGATTGTGAGCAACCCAAAAATTGTGAAAGACATTTTATATATTCGTCAATATAGATGTCATAGGAAAATGTATTTGTGATTAAATTATTAATGAAAGAATCGTAATTTAACGTATAAATTTCATTAGACGCAATTTGCAGAATGCATTTTGATACTGACTGCAATAAAATTTGTGGTATTTGCTTTTTCTTACATTGTAAGAGTATGTTTTTTGTCACTTGCATATATTCTAATTTATTTTCGCTGTCTCTTAAATCTCGCAAAAGTTTTACTGTTTCTGCAGAGAAATTGATTTTCTCGGCATCAACTTCAGGTTTATCCTGATAGGAAGCAAGTGTGGAATAACCATATCGGATAATAGATGGATATATGTATTTAATATCAATAATATTTGGAACAAGGGATTCAATATCAGTTGTCGAATTTCCTTTGATCAAGGTAACTGGTATATCCAGCAATACTAACTCATTATAATAAGCTGACATCATTCCCTCTATTAATGAATTGGAAATCGGCTGATTAAATCCTAATATGACTATTTTTTCATTGCTGCTTTCGCCGGACAGTATCCATTGTGAAGCACTCGAATTTCCGATTTTATACCATGCTTTTTCAATATATTCATTGTAACTCAAACTATTTGGGAGGCTGAATTGATTGTTTTTTTCAATCATATAGGATCCGAAATTAATCGTAAAAGGATAGAAGATACGATACTGGGAAAAACAATGTTTTATGTCAGCGGAATTTATCGTTAACTTAGTGCCGCGAATAATATGATCAAAATATAAATATTGATTAATTTTACTAATATTCATAAGATCGCTTTGAATGGATGCTAAAACAGTTTCTAATTCCGAAAAATCGATAGGTTTTAAAAGGTAATTAGTGACATGATAATGTATCGCTGACTTAGCGTATTTAAAATCTGAATATCCGCTCAATATAACGCAGATGGGAGCATTGTCCAGCAAACTGATTTTTTGAATTAGCTCGATTCCGTCCATTAACGGCATATTAATATCTACAAAAACAACATCAGGAGACTGCTCTTCAATAATTTGCAGCGCAGAAATGCCATCTCCTGCCTCTGCAATAATCGAGAACATGGAATTTGCGGTTTCTATGCTTTTAACAATGCTTTTCCTTATAAACGGTTCATCATCAACTACCAAAGTGCGAATTGTTTTCATATTCTTTATGCTATCATTTGTTTGAATCAAATGATACTTTCCTTTCTCACTTATTCAATATCTGATCTGATTTGTCAGAGAAGTCGATGGGTTTGTGAAGTCTTTATTGTATTCTCAATACTATCGCACAGGGTTCTAAAGAGAATAGTCCATCATGATGAAAAGATAGTCTGTTTTATAAAATCACATAATCTGTCATCATTCAGGTATCAAACCAATTAAGAGGAGGATACATTATGGGAAAGAAAATGAACAGCATTTTGTTAAGTTTGTTTTTGGTCTTTGCATTCGTTCTTTCGGGGTGTTCTGTGGAAACGAAGGAAACGAAGGCAACGTCCGATGCAACCACAGTCAATGAGGGGACGAGTAAAGCTACTGCTACGACCGCCGAAGACACCACTGCTGCAAATAAATATGCAGGTGAATCACTGACTATTTTAATGGCGTCAGGAGATGGCAGCAATGAGGCAGTAAAAGCAGCGATGGACAAAGCAGCAGAGATTCTTGGAATTACACTGGAGTACAGTGTTGTGCCGGATGATCAATTTCTTAATGTAATTAACACAAAAGGCAGTACAGGCAATTTGGATGATGTAATCTTTACATCAGCATCTTTAAGTGATTTGCCATATGCTGAGTTTGCCGAATTGAGCGGAGATTGGGTATCACATATATCTGATGCGACAAAATCTTTTACGCTGAATCCTGATGATGGTACAACGATCATGGCACCGTTTGGTGCGGAAAGCAATTTTGGTTTGGCATACAATAAGGCAGTCTTAGAAAAAGCCGGAGTAACACTTCCAATTAAAGATTATGCAGCATTTCTTGATGCCTGCAAAAAAATCAAAGATACTGGTGTAACCCCGCTTTATATATCTGCCCAGGAAAACTGGACGCCTCAGATCTTGCTATTATCGTCCTTCACCACAACTCTGCTGAAGGATGATCTGGTAACTCAGTTAAGTACGAATAAAGTTAAGCCACAGGATGTTCAGGGGATTGTTGATATTTGGAACAATGTTAAAGCCTTTAGCACGAATGGTTATATTAATGATGATTTTCTTTCATCTTCTCATCAAATGGGATTAGAAGCCATTGCAAAAGGTGAAGCCGGTTTCTATGCTGTTACTGATGGTGCATATGGTGAAATAAAGACTGCATATGGTGATTTAATACAAGGCGTTGGTCTTACACTGTGTCCGATGTGGAACGATGAAGCAGATGCGTTTGTAATGGGCAATAGATCAGCTAGAATGCTGGCTGCCACGAAGAACGGCAGTAAGCTGGATATTGCTAAGGCTTTTATAGATACCTGCATTTCACAAGAGGTAATGACTGTTTATTATGACATGAGTCCGGGAGCATCGCCATATGTCGACATGGGATATGATTTGACTAGCAGCGAATGGAATCAGGAAATGAAAGAATTAGCGACGCAATTTCCAACCCACGGTGACTGGTGTAACAATCTATATGACGGAACAGCGGTTATGAATAAGTTCTTTGGAGAGTTTGATTTGCGAGTTCAATCAATGTTTTCAGGAAAAACAGCTCAAGCAGCTGTTACAGACTGGTATACAGCATATTCTGAATCTGCAAAAGCCCAAAGAGTAGAGGGTTTCTAATAACAGAAAGCTATTAAAAGAAGAGGGTTATTGATATTATTGATAGCCCTTTTCTTTAATCTTTTGAGGAGGGAACCTGTGGGAAAGAAAGGGTTTTACAGCAATTGGATGATGTATCCGGCTATACTGATATTTGTTGTGTTTTTTATCATTCCTAACATCAGCGGATTCTATCTTGCTTTTACTGATTGGAATGTTTATTTTATTGATGATATGCGCTTAGTCGGATTTGATAATTTTCAGAAATTGTTTATTGATAATATATTTTGGATTTCTTTGAAAAACACATTGTTCTTTGTCTTTGTAACAGTTATGGCAAAAAATATAATTGGATTTATAATGGCATTATTAGTATCGAAGGCCTCGAAATTCAACACGTATCTTCGAACCGTTATGTTCTTACCGGTTATGATAAGTGGTATAGTAATTAGTATAATTTTTCTTTCAATCTACAATCCGGAGACTGGATTGATAAATACATTTCTTCGGTCAATCGGGTTAGGGGCTCTGGCCAAAGGGTGGCTTATTGATTCCAAATTTGCAATGTCGTCAATAGCAGCAATGGAAATATGGCAGTGGTCAGGTTTCAATATGGTAATTTTTATTGCAGGTCTTCAATCGATCCCACATAATTTCTATGAGGCAGCGAGTATTGATGGGGCAACCTGGTTTCAAAAAATCAGGTACATTACAGTTCCCTTAATGATTCAATCTTTTACCATGACCTTCGTGTTTAGTATTATTTCGGGATTTAAAGTTTTTGCTCAGGTATATGGTACAACCAACGGCGGGCCTAATGATTCAACACAGGTTATGGCCACCTTCCTGTTTCGAAGTTTTGCGCGTGGACAATATGGATACTCTGCAGCAGTTGGAATCGTATTTATGCTTGTAATCACATTGTTTTCTGCTTTGTTTCTTGTATTTCTGAGAAAAAAGGAGATCGAATATTGATGAAAAAATTGAAAATGATATTGCCAAAACTAATCATGTTTCTTATGAGTATTATGTTTATTGCACCTATTTGGATGGTTGCAGTTAATTCAATTAAGAGTAAAGCAGAAGCTAATCTTTTGGGAATGGCTTTTCCAAAGGACGGAATTATTCATCTGATTAACTACTTCAAGGTAATCGAACAAGGTGGTATCTTGCGGTCGTTTATGAATGGTTTAATAGAATCAACATTTTCTGTTGTGATTATCGTGCTAGCTGCATCGTCCTGTGCGTATATATTGGCAAGACGAAAAGGAAAAATTTACAATATTATATTCTATACATTCATTATGGGATTAATTATACCGGTGGCATTTATTCCAACATATTTGGTACTGAATAAACTAAATCTTGTTAATACCTATGCCGGATTGATTTTTATTTTTACAACATACGGGTTACCAAGTGCAATATTTTTATATACTGGATTTGTCAAAACGATTCCAAGGGAACTTGATGAAGCTGCCCTTTTGGATGGATGCAACTGTTTTCGTGCATTTTTTTCGATTATCTTGCCGTTGCTAAAGCCCGTTACGGTTACAATATCAATTCTTTCTTTTATTGGGGCGTGGAATGACACACAGATACCGTTATTTTTCGCAAGTGGAGATCACTGGGCTTTACCTCTTAGTGTTTATAATTTTTACGGGGCTCACGAAAAAAGTTGGAATCTTGTTTTTGCTGATGTTATCATTATAATATTACCTTTAGTGATTATTTACATGATAGGACAAAAATATATCGTTTCAGGAATGACCGCCGGAGCTGTTAAAGGATGAAAAGGCAAACAAGGGCATTTTGGAATCTTCATTTCCAGAAAAGATTATTCATAATTACAATGGGATTGTTTCTTATAACAATACTGCTGATTTTTCTTGGGTTTAGCTACTTTATCATAAAAGATATGGAAGCTAAATCCAAGGAATATTTTATTAACATGTCTGAAAAAAGTCGACAGAGAATTGAACAGTTTGTTGATAATATGCAAAGTGTCTCCATGCAGATTGTTGCAAATAACACAATTCAAAATACATATTTGTCAGCATTGGAATCAGAAGATTTGTCGATAAAGTATTTTGATATTCATCCGGAAGAAAAATTCAAAATAAGAAGAGAGTGTGCAGCAATCAATAATGTCACAAATAGTGTTCAGAAAATATACATATATAGTAAACCGCATGCTTTTTTTAGCTATAATTCATATACACTGAATTATAAATATATCCAAACAATGTTGGATCAAACAAATGTGGATCAAACAAACTGGGATAGTAAATATTACTATATGCTGGCTGGCCCACATAAAGATACCTGGTCTGATGATTCTACATTAGTAATCTCATTGTACAGACCGTTGATAACAACCTATTCAACACAGGAAAAAATCGCAATGATTGAGATTGAAAATTCATATAGCAAATTGGAGTCAGCGTGTGATAACAGCGAGTATGAAGATTATACAATCGTTCTTGTTGATCAAAAAACGCAGTCAGTAGTTTATCCGTATAATAATTTTGATAATATAACAGAAGAGTACTATATAAACGAAAGTAATTCGACAAACAAAGGGTTCTATATTAAGCAAGATACAGATGGTAATAAACAGTTGCTTTACAATATGAAAATTTCAAATAGTTCATGGGAAATAATTGTTTCACAGCCATTTTCCAGCTATGTTAGTCCATTGAAAAATATAGTTTTACTTATAGGTTTTCTCTTTTCGATTTGTGTAATAGTTGCAGGTTTCGGAGTTTATCTGACAACAATTAAGCTGTCACTTCCTATTATTGAGTTAAGAAAATCTCTTGATGAAATTACTATTGAAAAAACGCAAATTGATACTCAATTTCATACTAATAATGAAATTGAGCAACTTAGTGAAAAGATTAATACTGTTTTATTGGCTTTGAAGGACTCGATAAAAAAGTTAAATATATCCAAGGAAGCTGAATACGAAGCTAAGATACAATCCCTGCAGGCACAGATCAATCCGCATTTCTTATACAATTCATTAATGGCAATTAGTGCAGCAGGACAAGAAGAGGAAAATATAAAGGTTCAGAAAATGTGTACTCAGCTAAGCACTCTGTTTCGCTATTCCTATTCCAATGATGCAGTAAGTACAGTCGGAAGCGAAATCAGTAATATAACTACCTATATGGAATTCATGAAAAACAGATATCTCGATGAGCTACAGTATAAAATTATTTACAATAAGAATTTACAAGACAATCTCATACCTAAATTATTGTTGCAGCCATTGATTGAAAATTGTTTTACTCATGGGTTCAAGTCAATTAAGCCGCCGTTGTATATCGGCGTTGATTGTGAAATTGAAGGAAACCAATGGAGTATTCGTGTTACGGATAATGGTGGTGGATTTTCTGAAAAAAAGCGTAAAGAAATTAATGAACAGATCAGTAAGATAGATGATGATTTTAGAGACAATGTATATGGAATATCAATAGATACAAAGAACCAAGCGTTGCTGAATGTATATATACGCTTAAAAGCAATGTATGGAGATAAAGCAATGATGTCAATTAGCAACTCTGAAAAGGGTGGCACAGTAATCGAAATCAGAGGAGGTATTATCAATTGAATGACATTGATAATAAATACAAACTGATACTAAACACCCCTGCATCGTGGCATAGAGCTGAATGGAAGGATGCACTGCCTACTGGGAATGGTATAGTTGGTGCTTCAATCTATGGGGCTGTTAAGAATGAAACAATATTGGTTAACCATAACGACTTATGGCATTGGGGAAAAAGAATGGATATTCCCGATGTTCATACTAGTTTGCAATTTACGAGAGATTTGATGAGTCAGAAAAGGTATGACGAAGCCAATTCGGTTTCATCAGGAATGTTGTTGGAAGCAGGGTATCAGGGAGAACTTTATAAGCCTTGCCCACTTGCTGATATTAAAATTAAAATGGAACATGAACAATCATTTAAAAATTATGAACGCACGCTGAATATGGAAACAGGCGAGGTGATTGTCAGTTGGCAATGCAATCATACAAATTACAAGAGGTCCACTTTTGTTTCCAGAAAGGATGACGTTATTGTATGCAGATTTCAAGCTGATAAACCTGAATTTTCTGCTGATGTCTTTTTGCAATTGCATAAAACAGCGAAGGATGATTATTTGCTATTTAAGAAAGAGGCTAAAGTCGATTATATTAGTCAACTTAAAGAGAATATCTTTGGCATGCAAGTTGAAACGAAGGAGAATTTATTTGGGATATTTGGAAAGGTTCTGTACTGTGATGGTGGTCTCGATTTTACGGAACAAGGAATCAATATCAAAAATGCATCGGAAGTAATTATAGTTTTCGAACCATATGTTCATGAGAAAACTGAGACTGCTATTCAGAGGTTTAAGCAAAGGATAAGGCAATTGCCACAAAGTTATCAAAAATTGCTTGAGAGTCATTCAGAAGAGCATATGCCGTTATTCCATTCGGCTCATTTAAGCCTTTCAGAGATAGAGGATTGCGGCTGTTCAAATGAAGAGCTTCTTTTGAATGCATACAAAAACGAGGCTTCCAATAAGCTAATTGAAAAATTATGGCATTACGGAAGATATTTATTTATCAGTGGAACGAGTGAAAAAGGAAATCCATTTCCATTATATGGGTTATGGGGTGGAGAGTACGATCTTTTATGGAGCCATAATATGGCGAATATCAATATTCAGATGATGTATTGGCATGCACCTGTAGGCGGCTACAGCAAATTCATACGAGCAATGATTAACTATTATTGCGATCTTCTTAACGATTCGAAGGAAAATGCAAAACAAATATTTGGTCTGAATGGGATTTGGGTAGTTGCCGGATCTACACCGGGATACGGTTTGGCCAATCAGGTGGTTCCAGTAATAATGAACTGGATTGGAGGCGCTGGTTGGTTATGCCAGCATTTTTATGATTACTACAGGTATACGAAGGATGAAAAACTTTTTGAAGACAAAATTCTTCCTTTCATGATAGAAGCGGCTCGTTTTTATGAGGAATATCTTGTAATTGAGAACGGTGAATATTGCATCGTTCCGTCTGTATCTCCCGAAAATACGCCTGGGAATATGAATAAAGGATTATTTCAACATATGTCTCATGCATGTCCTACGGCTAAGAATGCAACAATGGATATAGCAATAATTAAGGAGTTACTTACTAATCTTGTTGAAATATGTAATATAAAGAATATCTATACTGATAAATGCGAGTTGTGGAACATAATTATACAGCATTTACCTAAATACAAAATAAATGAAGATAATGCTGTTAAGGAATGGGCGACCGATGAATTCACCGACTTCTATTATCATAGACATTTTTCTCATTGTTATCCGGTTTTTCCGGGGAAAGAAATAAACGCAAAAAATGCACCTGAATTATATCAGGCGTTTATGAGATCAGTGGACCTGAGAATATTAGGTGGTCAATCAGGATGGAGTTTAGCATTTAAAGCATGTTTGGATGCCCGATTCAAAAAGGGAGAAGAATCTTACCGTTCCCTGGATATAATTTGTAAAGCGTGCCTGACTTCAAGTTTTCTAAGTTTGCACAATGATTGGAGAAAAATGGGCCTTACACTTGATATGTCAGATGAATTTACGGATGAGTCCCCTGTTCAGCTAGATGCTATTATGGGACTAGTCGGAGCGGTCCAGGAAATGTTACTTTATTGCGAAGGAACATATGTGCAGGTGCTTCCGGCAATACCGAAAAAGTGGAAGAAAGGAAACTTCAAAGATTTCCATCTACAAACCGGTCGCATTTCTTGTGAATGGGATATGGATAAGAAATTTATCAGCACAACGTTACTAATGGACTCTGATCAAGTAATAAATATTAGTTTTCCCGATTTTATATCTAATAAAATTGTAAAAATAAATAATATAAAGAATGGTATTGCAGGATCTGAGGAAACTATTAGTGTTCATTGTAAAAAAAATAAGGTGATTAAAATACTCATTGAGTAACGAGTGGTAAGGATAGAATCCTCAAAAATATATTCCGGGAGGATAAAGAAATGCTGAAAATCACAGATGTTAAAGTCAATTATTTAGTGAATCCCGTTGGTATATCGGGCGATATCCAGATCGGCTGGGTTCTGGGTTCAGATAAAAAGAATGTTGTGCAGACGGCATATCAGGTTCAGATTGGCAAAGACCTGAATTT
>JGI24146J20443_1000466_pt1 | contig 32133 bp, 39 predicted proteins | sample BarGraIncub1131A_FD_20443 | JGI IMG/M metagenome (IMG submission 20443) | reverse complement strand
AAAATCTTCCCTACCAGTTAAATCGCAAGGAAATGAGATGTTTTTTTGGATATAGTCTCGGAATATCTGCAAAGAATCAACAGAAACCTTGAGATTGCCTTCTCCAAGTATTTCTTCAATTCTAATTTCTTGGGATTCATTTTCATTCATTTCTTACTCTCCTGCTCATTGAGCATTTTTTTTAGATACATTACAGCCAAATCAGGTATTTCATTTTTATTATTAAATTTTTTGTATTGAGGATTCTTTGATATCAGCCTGTCAGTATATATCTCAAAAAGAGTTTCCAATCTTTGTTTAGTTGAACCTTCTTTTGGCATGGTAATAGGTTCTTCACCTACCATTCCCAGCAGTTCATTGATTGCATTTGTCGCTTCTTTTACTGGATTCATATCTTCGAACCTATCCCCAGAATATACCAGCTGAATCTTTATCAATCTCTTGGATCAACTTCTCCAACGTACCTTTAGAGTACGGCAACCGTTTATCGTTTCTATTGTAACCGAACAGGCTCCACGTTTTGGTTGACTCGCTATAATCAAACTGCGCCACTGGCATTCCTGTCCATTTGCTAGGATCATCGTAATATGGGCGTGACTCTATCAGAATCACATTATTACCCGTAATATTGTAGAGCAATCTGATTTGATCTCTTGCATCTGGTGGTATGCGCTGATCGCAGAATTTGGAGAACAGCTTATTTACACGATGTAGTTCTATTTCTGGTAGAGGCATATTATGCTATCCGTTGATCTCAAATTTCAGTTTTAGACTTGTTTTGAGCGTCAATATCTTACGAGCTTCAATAATTATTGCCCCACCAGTAGCAGGGTTTCTTCCTTTGCGATCCTTCTTCTGTTTGACCTCAAATTTCCCAAAGCCAGAAATCTTGATATCTTCACCAGATGCAAGAGTATCATTCATTATGGAAAAAATAGATTCCAAATGATCTGACGCTTCTTTCTTTGCAATTTCCAGATCGTTGTGGATCTTTACTACAAGCTTTGGTCATATTCTCCCCACCTAATCCATTTTTGTAAGTTGCCAATATATAGTGATATTAGTTCAAATTTACAAATGTTAAATGTGCTTTCAAACATTTATTAAAAAAGAGGTGTTTTTACCAGTGATCCGCTATCAGATTTATCGAGCATACTTTCTCACATAGTCGATGAAGGCTTTCAATACGAGGTCGGGCACATCATCTACCTTATTAAAAACACGACCTTTGTAAGTGAATGATATTGTAAATGGTGCATTCGGGCTACCTTCAATCGCCCACAACGAAACTTTTTCTTCTGGATCTATGATAATTCGATATGAACCATGTCGGTACTGTCGCAATAGTGTTGTTACTGCACTTCTCGCTTGGCTGAGAAGGGATTGTGACTCTGTCATATTACTATTCCTCGTCTATAAGCTCTCCATCAACAAAGTCCTCTACAACAGAATGATACTCAACATCGAACCACAGCTTGAAGGTTCTCAGTTCACGCTTAACAGGCCACATATTTTAATCTGTCCAGCATCCACCAATTAATCCTTTTATTCTCGGCCGTTATATGGTTCTGCCTTCGTACCAGTATGCAGTAAATCGGCAGCGTCACGTTGTTTAAGTTTATTGATCTACTCTTTGCTATACCCAAGGTTGTCTAGATCAGTCTCACCCTGAATAGTAATCATATCCAGTACTTGCTGCTGTTCGATCAGTGACTGCATATGGACTCCACATATATAAAATAATATTAACGCCAGACCTAAACGTCAAACAGAGAATTCACCCCCGTAGGTATCCATAATCCAACGGGAGATACTCCGTTTGCCGCCCGGTGACTGTGGAAGGGCATCTGCAGAAAACCAGCCAGCCTCGACAACTTCTACGCCGTCGGGCCTGACTGCCCCACCGGCATAGTCGGCCAGAAACCCGATCATCTGTTGGCTGGGAAAGGGCCAGCACTGGCTCCCTACATAGCGGATATTGGCCACCTCTATCCCGGCCTCCTCACGCACCTCCCGCTGAACACACTCCTCCAGCGATTCGCCGAAATCAACAAAACCTGCCACCAGACTAAACCGCCCCGTATTCCAGGCGGCATTGCGGATCAGCAGCAGTTCGGCACCGTGCCTGACCAGAACGATGATGCAGGGGTGAATATGAGGAAAATGGTCTTCACCACACGACGGGCAACGCTTGCCCCAGCTGGCCGGAATCCGGGTCAACAGACCGCCGCAGTGTGAGCAGAAACGGCTGCGCCGCTCCCAATGCAAAATCTGAGCGGCCCGGCCGGCGATGGTTGCCAGAGTGTTGTCCAGCCGGATGTCCGGCCCCTGAAACGGAAGCGCTTCATACTCCACCGGCAGTATGGTATCCAAGGCGATACGCGCTACCCGCAGCGGCTCCCCCTGCCAGAGGCCGATCTTCAACGGCTCCGTTTCCGGAACAATGCTCGCCGGCAGCGATCCGTCCTGGAGCAGCGCCTGCTGGGCACCAGCAAGCACCAGAAGGGAATACCCCTGCAGAACAGCCAGGAACCCGGAAGTCTCATCCGGATTATGTTCAGGAGGAAGCGGTGTGAACAAGCTCTGGATCATGGTTGTATTAAACGGCAAAGAACTTGACATATCGCTCATCCTCTTTCGATTGTTCCTGATTCAGCAGCACCCGACCGCTCTTGTCGATATAAATACTCCTGCATCGATCCAGCCCATACACAGAACATATTTACCGATGTCTGTTTTCATGCTATTGAACGGTGTACTTCCGACAATACACAACGGGGCTATACCATAAACGGAGTATACCAGAGTGGCAAATATCGCATGACAACTCGTATTCGCACGGTTCGGTTTCTATCGGTTGCACTGTTCATACTTCTTATGTCCGCATGTGCCGCCCAACAGCGCGCCTATTCACCGCAGGATCAGACACCGTACTCCCGGCAAAAACCGGGGCAAAAGCCATACACCGTTGCCGGCAAACGCTATGAACCGCTTTCCAGCCATGAAGGTTTCGTGCAGGAGGGTATCGCCAGCAGCTATGGACGAGATTTTCATGGCCGTAAAACCAGTAGCGGAGAACCGTTTGATATGAACGCGATGACCGCTGCCCACAAAACACTGCCACTCGGTGTATATGTGAACGTACGACACAAGCGCAGCGGCAGGGAAATTATTGTGCGTATAAACGATCGCGGTCCGTTTGTTCGAGAACGTATCATAGACCTTTCGGAAGGGGCCGCACGCCAGCTGGAAATGCTTCAGGAAGGTGTGGCCGCGGTCACAGTAACGGCTCTCGGCTACAAAATTGACCATACGAGCGGCGAGGCCCAGTACCGTGCCCCGGTCAGTTATGACAACGGACGTTTTGCACTACAGGTTGCCGCGCTCAAAAACAAGGCGAACGCACATCGCTATGCAGATGAGCTGAGAAGAAAATACGGCGCGGCGGACGTACAGGAAGCAATTGTGGCAGGAATCACGTTTCATCGGGTTCGGTTAGGGCACTATTCCTCTTTGCGTGCAGCACAATCTGCTCAGGCAACGTTTGACGACAAAGGATTCCCCGGTAACTTTATTGTTGCGCTGGATTAATGGTTTAACGCCGTAACGGCAGGTATAATTATTTTATCATCCATAACAATTGCTGCCGGTATAAACAGATCGACCTCAGTGCGGTCGATGCCGGTCAGGTTATTGACAAGCTCCCGAAAAAGGAGCAGCTCCCGGGTAAACAATTCTGTGAAGCCGAAGCGCAGACCGGCGAGACGACGCGGGTCTGATTCAGTAAAGTTCAGGGTACACCACTCGTCAAACAACTCTTCCCCGGAAACATCAATCAAAGGGATACCATTCAGACGACAGGTCATCGGGCGATAGTCATAGATCAGACATCCACCGTTTTCTGACAGCAGCAGACAGGGTGTTTCATCCTCCTCCGGCATAAGCGCATCCCAATCATCCTCAGGAATCCCGTTCAACAGCCAGGGTTCAACAAAATTTGGATTCACGCGCGACAGTAGCTCCAGGCGGTGGGATGCCGCCGCACCAATTTTTGTCCGTAGTGATTCGGGAAGCCTGTCAAAGCCGCGCCTGAGATAGAATGCATCCAGCAGAGTAATATCAAAGAGGCCACGGCAGCAGGCAGAGCAGCCATTGTGACATGCAATAAGCTCCGGGTACTGCTCAAAGCAGCGCTGAAACCACGCGTCCACCTCACCTAACAATGCACCATAACGATCCAGTAGCGCGTTCATGGGACTACATATACACCATGACGGTAATCGAAATCGCGCCATCGACCGTCTTAAAAGGTATTGTCACCCCTTTGCACTGGACATTAATGCTCGATGACTCATTTGCACCTGGAGGTTCAGAGATTGCCCGCAGTTGGCCCGAGATCACCAGCGGCAGGCCAAGTGCAACACTGCCGTACTGTTCGTGATATTTGGTTTTAAACACCCCGGCAATATTGTTTGCCAGCTCCCCCATGGCATCACGAATGCACTCGTCATCCGCTTCATCAACCATCAGCAGCTCTTTGGCAACACACTGGGCACTTGATTTGTCGGTGGCAATAATGATGTAACCAACCCGGTCACCGGCAATACCGACGATCCCGGTCACATCTGAATCAACCGGTTCGACCTTTTTCTCAACCTTGCCGGCCAGCAGGTCGATGTTCATGTAGCTTTTGAACGTATCCTGAGTAGCGGACATGATAGTAAACATGATCTCTTCAAACGAAATAGCAGCCAAACCGATACCCTCCTGAAAATAATATATGATTATGGTGATATTCAACACACGAATCAAACATACGTCTTAACGTACTGATATTACACAAATATCATACGAGTAAAATTCTTTATTTTCGTGCCATAATTCATCCTTTTTTATATAGCATGATTATCCATCGGGTACAATTATTTAACTACTGAAGACCTTACAGCCATGAATGCCTGACTTGTCAGTTGATTATTCTCTTCTGCGACATGGACAGGCGCGTCCATTGGTGATTTACGCTTTGATCACCTCAATTAAATTGTAATCTTTGTAATCTGTTGCCCCATGAATGCAGTAATTGAGGCAAAGAAGAGTAGGAAGAGTAGCAGCACAATGATACTGACGATAATCCCAAATGAGATTACCCAACGATTTACACCGCCGACTTCTTGAAGTACTGGATAAACATTTTGTGACGATTGTACGCCTCGTATTTCAAGTATTTTCTCTTTTACATGCCTGTAATAGAGATAGTTCCCCACAACTCCGACAAAAATATGCAGGAAGATGTTTAATCCGGGAATACAAAAGACAACAAAGGTAATAAATGATTGAACATACATTTTTCGGTATAACATCCAGATAAAAGTAAAGCCGAAGGCTGACCAATTCCATGTTGGACAGAACTTTTCTACCCCGGACAGAGAAAATTTTGAAAAAGCGTAGGTATAGTAATGAGCAGTATCTCCGACAAAAGCACGTATCTCGTCTGTGGTGATGACATCACTGTCCATCCCGGAGGAATGGCCGAGATTGAGCATTGACCCGCAGTGGCGGCATTTTATTGCTCCATCCAGTATCGTCTCTTTGCAATATGGGCATATCATTGGCGGAAAACTCCTTGTAATTGATAAAGCTGGTTACTTCCAGCAGTCCAAATATACATGAGGATACCAGTTCATTGGTAACTTTATCACTACTGTCGGTACATCATTCAGGTACAGCCGGGAACATCGTTGATAAATACGGGAGAATACAGGGGTGTCGGTTTAATAGTCAGAGTGGTTGATTTAAGCAGTATGGACGGGTCTGAAGAGGATTAGCGATAGATAGTTTTATTAAAAAGGGAGGCGCAGGATATTCTCCTGCACCTCCCTGGACGACCATGATCACTGCCGATTACAGCAGATCGGTTTTTTTAAGAACAACAATGGCACCTTGGTACGAGATAACCAGCACCAGCAACCAACTTACGAGAAGAATTGTATTCATGGCCAAACTCCTTTTATTGATTTAGTACATTTCGTTGGCATCTTCGCCGGCTATCTCAGCCAGGGTCAGCTTTTTCGCATCCATCAGCTTCCAGACATAGGCAATGTACCCAAGAACAAAGGGCACAGCCAGGGCCACATAACTCATGACCGTGAGGGTATACTTGCTGCTTGATGCATTGTAGATGGTGAGGCTTGATTGCAGGTCAGTCAGAGACGGATAAAAAGCGGTGTTGTTGTAGCCGGCCAGGAAAAATATGGCCAACCCTACCAGCACGGTGCCGAATCCACCAAACCAGATACCGCTGTTCTTGCTGAGGAAGGCGGTGGCGACGACGCCATAAATCACAGAACCGAGCCCCCCCAACAGCATAATCAGTACGGCAGGCATCCCCAGCAGATTGTGGAGATACTTGCCCTTCTCCATGAATATTTTGCCAGTAGCCTGATCAACGGCAAAACCATCCATGGTGACAAGGCTATACAGGATGACCAGCAGAAAAGGGAGAGCCCAGACAAGATTAATCAGGGTTGCCTTACGGGCCCGCTTGACCAGAGCCTCATGGTCAACGTGGTTGACGATGTACATCGCTCCCAGGGTCCGCGCCAGAAACACCAGAAACAGACCGAAGGAAAGATTGAACACATTGAGCGCAGCTTCCAATCCATGGAACGGAGTACCCCAGCTCACGGAGTTGTACATGTTCAGACTGAAACGGGAGCCGGTGAAAAAGGTGCCCACCGCTGCGCCGATGAGGAGTATCCCGACACTGCCGTTGATGAACATGAAAATTTCATAGGTTCGCGCGCCGAGAGCATTGTCCGGTTTTTTGCGGTACTCATAACTGACAGCCTGAAGGATAAAGGTAAAGAGGATGAGCATCCATACCCAGTAGGCTCCGCCGAAGCTGGTGGCGTAAAACAGCGGGAAGGCTGCGAACAGCGCGCCGCCGAAGAGCACCAGGGTGGTGAAGGTCAGTTCCCACTTGCGTCCCATGGCATTAATAATCAGTGATTTTTCCTCTTCGGTGGTTGCCGTGGTAAAAATCAGGGTCTGTCCCCCCTGAACAAAGGTCAGGAAGAGAAAAAGCGATCCGACAACGGAGGTGATCAGCCACCAGAGTTGCTGTAGGGTTGAGTGATCCAGGTTTCCTATCATATCTTAAGCCTCCGGTCCGATCTTGATTTGCTTTACCATAATTCGAATCTCTGCAAGCAACAGTGCGGTAAACAGAGTCAGGAAGATGAAAAAGGTGGCCTGCACGTTGCTTGTGGCAATGTTGGTGCTTGCCACTCCCACCGGCAATAGGCCCTGAATAGCCCAGGGTTGCCGACCTACCTCAGCCACGACCCATCCAGCCTGTTGCGCGACATAGCCTAAAAAGATAGAAACAAAACATGCCAGATTCAACAAGCGCTGGTTCTCGAGTGTGCCCTTGAAGGCAAAATAGATGACCAGCAAAAAGATCAGCGGGAACAGGGTACCCAGCACCACCATGACATGAAAGCTGTAGAATACAGTTGCCACAGGCGGAGCTGCCTGAGCCGGGCTGTTCAGATAGCCGTAGCCAAGATCAGCCTTGTGCAGGTTAAAAAGGGTCAGAGCTGTAGCTGCTGCTGCCTCATCCCCTTTTTCTTTTGCATACTTGTAACGGGCCAATTCGGCAACAGCGATCTTACCGGTGACCATACGCTGTTCGGCGCCGATAATATTTCGCTGTGCATTGCCAAAGACCAGATCGTTGATTCCGGGGACAAAGCTGTTGGCATCTCGATTGGCCAGAAGCGAAAGCAGGCCGGGGATTTTCACTTCTTGATAGAATGCTGGCAGGTCATCGCCCGGTTTCTTACTGGAGTTGATGATACCGACAGCGATGATTGGAGCTTTTTCCTGTCCTACGTATAACCCTTCTATAGCTGCCAGTTTCATCGGCTGCTTGTGGGCCACGTTAAAGGCGGCCTCATCTCCGGTAAAAGCGACAAAGATTGAAGCGATGAAACCGAATACTGCGGCAACCACCATACTGCGCTTGGCCATTTTCTGATGACGTTTCTGCAACAGAAAGAGAGAGGAGATGCCCACAACGAAGAGGGAGGCGAGCAGAAATGCAGAGCTGGTAGTGTGCGTGAACTTATGGACCGCCACCGGGGAAAGGGCAACATCCCAAAAGTTCTGCATTTCAAAGCGGGCCCTATCGGGATTAAAGGCCATGCCTGTTGGAAACTGCATCCAGCCGTTTGCCACCAGAATCCAGACCGCCGAGAGGTTGGAGCCAACCGCCACCATCCAGGTAGAAAAAAGGTGGAAGCCCTTAGAAACCTTATGCCAGCCGAAAAACATTACGGCAAAGAAGGTCGCCTCGAGAAAGAAGGCGAAAATCCCCTCGATAGCCAGTGGCGCACCGAAGATGTCTCCAACCATCCAGGAGTAATTGGACCAGTTGGTGCCGAACTGAAATTCCAGAATGATGCCGGTAGCCACCCCGATGGCAAAGTTGATGCCGAATAGCGTCATCCAGAATTTGGTCAGTTTTTTCCATTCTTCGTTGCCGGTTTTGATGTAGATCGACTCAAAAAAAGCGACGAGAAAGGACAGCCCCAGAGTCAACGGCACAAAAATCCAGTGATACATCGCGGTCAGTGCGAATTGCGCCCTGGCCCAATCCACCGTGGTCAAAATTTGATCTCCCAAAATACCCTCCTTGTGTGTGATGACGGCGACACCATGTCCCGTCTTGATTTATAACTGCCTGATAAAACGAATATAGGCCTGTAAGCATCAACGGCCTGGCGAAGTTCTGGTTAGATTTTCCAGTACATGCTCTGCCCGGTCGTGCTCGGTCTTAAAATTATTTTGAAGATAATTGGGGAATAAAAAGAACTTAAGGACGGCAAAAATAATAAACAGCTTTATGACAATGATCTTCCATAGGGTTCGCCCGACGACCATGGATCGGAAGCCATCTCGATAAAAAAGATACAGCTGTTTTGGCCGTGACAACATGCATACCTTCTTTCATAAGACAAATTAGGTCCGATTGCTCTGTTGTATATGGAGACATTTACTCTGTCAAGCTATTTTTCCCAGGAACAGGTGTGAAATAGGTATACATAGCGTGACATCGAATGGATCACGGCCGGTTTAGCGAAGTTTTGATGGTGGTAATCGGGCCTATTTTCCGAGTATCCCGGAAAATAGGCCCGGAAAAGCAAAGCTATTCCCACTCAATTGTTGCCGGGGGCTTACTGGAAATATCGTAGACGACCCTGTTAATACCCTTCACCTCGTTTATAATGCGGCCGCTGATGCGGGCCAGGTCTTCATACGGCATCGGGTACCAGCCGGCGGTCATAAAATCCTTGGTTTCCACCGCCCGCAATGCAACAACATACTCATAGGTGCGGCCATCACCCATGACGCCGACACTCTTAACCGGCAGGAACACCGCAAAGGCTTGGCTGATCTTGTCATAATGCCCTGAGGCATAGAGTTCCTCAATATAGATGGCATCAGCCCGCCTTAAGATATCGCAGTACTCCTTTTTCACTTCGCCAAGGATCCGCACACCAAGACCAGGCCCAGGAAAGGGGTGACGCCAGACCATTTGGCGAGGCAGGCCGAGCTCTTCCCCTATGGCCCGCACCTCATCCTTGAACAGCTCCCTGAGCGGCTCCAGCAGCTTGAGTTTCATATAATCCGGCAGTCCGCCAACATTGTGATGGCTTTTTATATTATGGGCCTTACCGGTTTTTGCGCCGGCAGATTCGATGACATCCGGATAGATGGTACCCTGAGCCAGCCAGTTTGCATCAGCTATTAGCTTAGACTGCTCTTCAAAAATGTCAACAAACAGGCCGCCGATTATCTTGCGCTTCTTTTCAGGATCAGAGACACCGGCCAGCGCGGACAAAAAGCGCTCTTCGGCATCGACCCGGATTACCTTGACCCCCAGATTCTGGGCAAAGGTCGCCATAACCTGATCCCCCTCCCCCAGACGTAACAGACCGTTATCAACGAAGACGCAGGTCATCTGGTCGCCGATGGCACGATGAATGAGGGCTGCAGCAACCGATGAGTCAACACCACCCGAGAGACCGAGAATGACGGTATCACTCCCGACCTGGCAACGGATGCGCTCAATGGAATCCTCGATAATCTGGCCGGGAGTCCATTGTCCGCTACAACCGCAGACCTTCCGCACAAACGTATCGATAAACTGTTCGCCGCGTGGCGTATGATTGACCTCGGGATGAAACTGCACTCCGTAGAGTTTTCTGCTGACATTCTGGATAGCACAGACCGGGGCGTTGGCTGTTTCGGCAACTACCTCAAAACCGTCAGGAACGCGGGCAACGTGATCTCCGTGGCTCATCCAGACCGGGCTGGAACCATCGACAAAGAAACCGTCAAAAAGCGGTCCCGGCTGCCCGACAGAGAGCAGTTCGGCGTGGCCGAATTCGCGTTTGCCGGCCGGCACAACCTCACCACCGAAATGGCGGCTCATCAGCTGCATGCCGTAGCAGATTCCAAGCACCGGCACACTAAGTTCGAACAGCTCCTCTGCCACTGAAGGAGCACCCTCGTCATAGACCGAACAGGGGCCACCCGAAAGAATAATCCCGCTGGGAGCAAAGGCGCGTATCGCGGCAAGATCCATATCAAACGGGTGCAGCTCGCAGAAGACATGGGCTTCGCGAACACGACGGGCGATCAGTTGGGTGTATTGGGAACCGAAATCGAGGATCAGAATTTTCTGGCTGTGGATATCAGTATTCATATAGTTTTTATCCTCATAAGTAATCGTGCCCACTCAAGGACACTCAGTTTTTTAGGTTCTGCTTATAACGTAGTGGAAGAACACCTGCCGGTTTTAGGGCAGGTGCTTCTTTCTGGTTGGAATATTGTCTTTATCTCGGATGTCTTCTTTTCAATGAAAGACCTCTCCAGGTTGTTCAGACACCTTTCCTTCATTCAGTAGGAACGCAAGGAAATACCCCATTTGCCGGAAATCCGCGTGACTATCCAAAGATTCTTATGCATGGTCAATACATCATCGCTATTATTTCTCCTCGAATATGTGACGACAAAATGCACCTTGTCCTTGCATATTAGCACTGGTTCTTTTGCTTCATATCGAGTGTGATGCCAACCTGATGTGCGCAGATTATCAAAGAAGTCGGCAGGGTGTTGTCCTACATGTGCCCAATCAAGCCGTTCCGACCCGGAAAGCATGGCATGAGGAAAGTGAAGTTCACTGTCCATTCCATTTACGTCGCATTTGTTGAAGAAAGCGGTGAAGCGATCAAGACATTCCGATGCAGCTTGGACAAGTTCGGCTTCTGGCTCATCTGTTTGTTGAGGTTTCACAAAATTTGCGAAGTCACTCATGGAATTCCTCTCTTGAAGTTGTCCAACGCAATCGTTAGGTATCTATCCAAACAGAACATTTAATACTGTGATCATGAAAAAGTATATATTTTCAACAGGCCATTATTTAAGCACCCTGATCACTTCGCCTTGATATAGCGGCTCTTCACATTATATCCAACCATCCATTCGCCCATGGCACGTTTTGGTAGGATTTTCAGCAATTTTGCGGCGATGGTATCTGCATCCTGCGAGCCGGTGGCCAGTTCCCGCGCCTTACTGTCGAACAGCAGTAGATATTCCTTCATCTCACGCAGATCCTTCTTGGTCGAGAGGGGGCCGTGACCGGGGACGACGCGTTCAATGTCCATGGTCAGTAGGCTATCGATAGTTTTGATCCAGCCACCAAAATCGCCATCTGCCAGATAGGGATGGAAATCGGTGAAGAGGACGTCGCCACTGAATAGCAGCTTCTCAGCAGGGAGATATACCACAATGCTTCCTGCGGTATGCGATGGCGCTGTGTGGATCAACTGCACCTCTTCTCCACCCAGATATATGGTGAACCGGTCGCTGAAGGTCAGTGTTGGTACGACAATCACTGTACCGGCCATATCCTCAGGCTTCAAGCCATAGTTGCCGGCATTTTTCAGGATTTCGGCCCCATTGTTGGCAAGCAGAGTCCGGTCGGCCTCATGGGATATCACCGTAGCACCCAGTTTGGCAAAGACACAGTTGCCAAGGGCATGGTCCAGGTGGGTGTGGGTGTTGACCACATATTTAATTGGCTTGGCTGTCACCTTGCGGATATCGGCCAGAAAACGAGCGCCTTCCTTGGCGGAAATCAGCGTATCCACTACTAAAACGCCGTCTGTACCGATGATGATACCGGCGTTGGCGGCAAAACTGTGAGTCGGTGAAGCGTCTTTTTCGCCGACGTAGGAATAGACATTGTCAGTAATCTTCGTCAGTTCGGCAAAGGCGCTCTGGGTGAACAGCAGTGTGATGGCGACAAACGACAGCGCAAATATATTCTTCATTTTTCTTCCTCCATTAATTTGTGATCTTTATGACTTCACTCGTTACAACATCAGTAGAAATATCGATCTGCTGTTTAAAATCCAAAACCGGCTTTAGCTCCGTGATTACCTCAAGATTACGCATGATTATCCATAGGGTTTCACGGGACTGCTGTTAGCTGTTTTTCTAATATATTCAATAGATAAATAATAGTGCTAGATCCTCACTGTATCGATGATGGTTAACTCGTTGTTGACCGGTTCACGCGCGTGCGCGTGAACCGGTGATCTTCCCAAATGGAACATTTATTCATCTCGATCAAGTCTGTCATACGATCATCCCACTCCACAGCTCTTCAAGAAACAATTGCCACGGAAGAATCCGTATATCACCGGACAAGCGAGGTTCTCGCTCATTACAGACTACAATTGATTTACCCGGTTGGTGTTCATCCTTGAATGCACATAAACCCTTCATGTCCGAGGTTTTTACCAGACTAGATCCTTTATTATTCAGTATAAAATCAACTTCCTGACCGCTCTAAAGATGAGAGGACATTACTCCGTATTAGTTTAACTTTAAGAAATATATTCCCTGTTAGTGAAGACATCAAGCCAAAATATTTCTTTATTTTAATTTTTAACCTGATATTTGTAATTCTATAAATTTCTGCGGGGTTAACACTGGAATATCTCTGACACGACTGAAATCGGTGTCGAAGGTGATCAGGTAGGAACAACTGGTCTCGATGGCGGTTGACACAATAATCGCGTCAGCTATTGCCAGCCGATTGGCTTTTTTCAGGGCGGCTGTTCGCAGAATCCACCCGTTGCGAAATTCGGCGATGGAGAAGAGGGGGAGAGATTCTATTGAGTTTATGATTCGTTCAGCTTCTGCGTATTGATTGGCGGCAGTGAGAATGGCGGCCAGTTCCAAAAGAGTGATGGTAGAGACAACAGATTTAATGCGTTTAGCGAACAGAAGCTGGAAAAAAGCGGTACAGCTTTCGACCTTGTCCGGCTCGTTATTGAAAAAGCCGAGCAGCACATTGGTGTCGATGCAGACGGTCACAGGCCGCGCCATTCACTGCGGATCTTTTTCTGCATTTCAACAGAGTCTGTCCCTGCGAGATTATGGCTGATGCCGCGCAGTGCTAGAAAACTCATTTCTGCTTTAGTCAGCTGATTCCGCTTTGTTGTCAATTTAGGGAGCAGAAGCTTTACCTCGGTATGTTCCGGTAGATTGACTGGTCCGCGGGGCACGAATACACCATGTTCATATGTAGCGGCAATTGTCCGTGGCATTGTGAAATCCTCCCTTTTTATGGAGTAACTGTAACACAGATGGTATTGTGAGACAATTGGTGTCCACTTTCTTCAGCCTGTCTCAGCATCAGCAAACCTGACACCAACTATCAACTCCCCACTCTATAATTGGGCGCTTCTTTTGTTATGGTAACATCGTGGACGTGAGATTCTTTGAGCCCGGCACCGGTGATGCGGATAAAACGTCCCTTATCCTGCAATTCCTTGATAGTACCGCAACCGGTGTACCCCATTCCGGAACGCAGCCCTCCGAGCAGTTGGTGAATATTGGCCGAGAGTGGCCCACGGAGCGGCACCATACCTTCAATCCCCTCCGGAACCAGTTTGACGTCCTCGCCAACATCTGACTGGAAATAACGATCCTTGCTGCCATCTTTCATCGCCCCGATGGAACCCATACCGCGATAACTTTTATAGGTACGCCCCTGATACAGAACCGTATCGCCGGGAGACTCCTCGGTGCCGGCGAACAGTGAACCAATCATGATGCAGTCGGCGCCGGCCGTTACAGCCTTGGGAAGATCGCCGGAATACTTGATGCCGCCGTCGGCAATAACCGGAACGCCATATTTATGCGCCATACGGGCACACTCATGGATAGCGGTGATTTGAGGCACTCCGACACCGGCCACGATGCGGGTCGTGCAGATTGAACCGGGTCCGATACCAACCTTGATACCATCGACACCGGCTTTGATCAAAGCCTCAGCCGCCTCGGCAGTGGCAATATTGCCGGCAATTATTTCACACTCCGGGAACGTTGACTTCGCCCGCTGCACCGCCTCGATCACTCCCTGGGAATGACCATGCGCGGTATCAATCACGATCACGTCCACCCCGGCCTTGATCAGCGCCTCCATGCGTGCTTCCATCTCATCGGTCGGTCCAACCGCCGCACCAACCCGCAGACGTCCCAAACTGTCCTTGCAGGCGAAGGGATATTTTTTGACCTTCTCGATATCCTTGATGGTGATCAGCCCCTTCAAAAAACGGGCGTCATCCACCACCAACAGCTTTTCAACCCGGGTATGTTTGAGGATCTCTTTGGCCTGTTCCAGTGTTGTCCCTACGGCCACAGTCACCAGATTGCGTTTGGTCATGCGAGCCGAAATCGGCAGATCGAAATCGGTTTCAAAGCGAAGATCCCGGTTGGTCAGAATACCGACCAGTTTGCCGTTGGCTTTGGTGACCGGCACGCCGGAGATGCGATAGCGCTGCATGATATCGAGCGCTTCGCTGATTTTCTGCGTCGGACGCATGGTAATCGGGTCAACGATCATGCCTGACTCGCTCTTTTTCACCTTATCGACTTCATACGCCTGAGCCTCAATTGAGAGGTTCTTGTGAATGATACCAAGCCCCCCTTCACGAGCCATGCAGATAGCGCTGCGAGCTTCAGTCACCGTATCCATGGCCGCGCTCACCAGCGGAATGTTCAGATGTATGTTTCGGGAAATTCGGGTTGTAAGGTCGGCATCACGGGGGAGAATCAGTGAATGGGCAGGAACAAGCAGGACATCATCGAAGGTCAGCCCTTCGGTCAGTTTGTCATAGTGCATGAACAACTCCTTGCTGATGATAATTTCAGAGAAGTTAGTACAGCGTACCGGTCAAGTCAAGGGAAATGGTCTGAATAGTTCGTATACTTTACGTGTTAACGCGGTAACGTACCGACGGCGTTAACAGCCTATAAACAGCAACTCCAGCGCGACAACAACCTCACCGCGCTGGAGTTTTAATGAATGCATGCTATGCCTGGAATATGAACCGAAAATCCCGTCGCCATGGTGCGTAATCTACGCCGTATTTCGATCCTATTTTCCCCAACAGATTCACATAAACACATTAATCATTGCGGTATAAACTCTTCCCTGGAGCTAATCCGCCCGAGCGTCGCGACAATCAATTTGGCGGCATCTTCCAGATCGGCCAAAGAGAGGGTCTCGATCGGGGTATGCATATAACGGAGCGGTATCTTCACCAGTGCCGTCGCGACTCCACCGCGCGAAATCTGCATGACATTGGCATCGGTGCCGGTGGCACGGGGAGTGGCAGTCTGCTGGATCGCAATCTTTTCTTTTTCCGCCGTTTTCGACAACAACTCAAACAGGTGCGGGTTGATATTGGCGCCACGGGCAAGAATCGGCCCTTTGCCCAGAGCTACCTCGCCGTTATGTTTTTTCTCCACATCCGGCTGATCGGTGGCGAAATCGACCTCGACGCAGATGCCGACATCGGGGTTGACCGTGTAGCAGCTGGTAGTGCCGCCGCGTAGACCGATCTCTTCCTGAACCGAAGAGACCCCATAGAGGTCGACGGCCAGTTTTTTACCGGATGTGGCCACCAGCCGCAGCACCTCGGCCACCACAAAGCAGCCGGCCTTGTCGTCGAACCCGCGCGAGGCGACCCGGTCGCCATGGAGGCGGGTGAAAGCACTCTCAAAAGTAACCGCATCCCCTACCCTGACCAGCTTCTGTGCTTCCTTCTTGTCCGCAGCACCGATATCTATATACTGTGCTTCCAGCTTGACGACCGTTTCACGATCCTTGGCATCCATCAGATGAATCGGCTTTTTGCCGATCACCCCCGGCAGCGCTCCGTTTGCCGTATGCACGGCAACCCGCTTGCCCGGTGTCAGATGGGCATCCACCCCGCCGACAGCGGCGAAATAAAGAAAACCTTTATCATCAATGTACTTGATCTGGAGTCCAATCTCATCGGTATGGCCGACAATCATTACCCGTGGAAGATTCTTCCCCTTGCCGCTGCCCTTACCACTAATGTAGCCAAAAACATTGCCCATGACATCGGTTGTCATCTCATCACAAAATGGGGCAACGTAATCTCTGAAAACACGCTGGGCCGGTTGTTCATAGCCGGAGGGACTGGGGGCATCAAGGAGTTGTTCAAGAAATTTAAGTGACTCTTTACGCATCGGTTACACCTCGTGAATAGAGTAATTACTATCTTTAATAATCGAATAGATGACACATGAATCTTCAATTTCTACTTTAAGTTCTTCCTTTTCAAGCGTGGCGTCCGGAACAACCTGCATCTGCACCCCGCGCTGGCTCTGGCTGTGCAGAGCACTCCGTTTCATCCCCACTACATCCGACAGACGCGCAGGGTGACAATACACTGCCACCCGCTGGCCGGGTGGTACATACCGATTGAGGAGGTCGGCATAAAGCTGCGAACGTACCAGCTGCCCCAGCGCGGGGTGCCAGCAACCGGCCAGTACACTTTCTTCATTAAGACCTTGGTCGGCCTGCAAGCCGATGCGGATAACCGGTATGCCGGACTGCATGGCACGCTGCAGAAGCTGTGTACAGAGAGACACCCCGCGATCAAGGGATAACGGAATAAAATCACCGGCCGCATACCGCCGCGCCAACTCGGTACCCCGCAGTACTACCGTCGGATAGATGCGGATGAAATCAGCGCCGGCAGCAATCACCTGGTCAAGAGAAGCAAGTGAGGAGACCGGTGTATCACCCGGCAGCCCCGGCATCAGCTGGGCCCCGACCCTGACGCCCTGTCTTTTGATACATCGAATGGCGTTGATCGACTCTGCGGCTGAATGGCCACGCCCGGATGCCGCCAGAACAGTGTCGTCCATCGACTGCACTCCCAGTTCGATCGTACGCACGCCCCTTTCTGACAGCCACACTACACGATCAGCATCGATATGATCGGGACGGGTCGATATTCTGACCGAATCGAGCGTGCCACTCTCCAGAAACGGCTGCAACGGGGCCAGGAGTTTCGCCTGGATTTCTTCCGGAAGCGCAGTGAAGGTGCCGCCGAAAAAAGCAACCTCCAGAGGACGCCCCCCTGCCGTCGAACGCCAGGTGGCGATCCGGTCACAGATCTGTTCAGCGGTGGGGAGTGTGCCGTTTGCACCGGATATGGTGCGTTGATCGCAAAAAACACAGGTGTGCGGACACCCCTGATGGCTAATGAAGAAGGGAACCGTGACGTGCTTCACACCTGATGCCCGACAGCCGATTGAAGTTTAGCCAGCGCCTCGGCAGCAGCGGCCTGCTGGGCAATCTTCTTCGACTTCCCCTGGCCAACGCCGACGATCGCATCGTCAACCAGAATCTGAAAAACAAAAAGTCGGTCGTGAGGAGGCCCGGACTCGTCTAGCAGCCGGTATTCCGGCGGCGAACAGCCGGTTGAGGAGAGATATTCCTGCAACTCACTCTTCGAGTCGCGCCCCAAAACAAGCAACTCCGGAGCGGCCACCAACCCTTCAAAAAGCCGTACAACCAGTGTGCGCGGCGCCTGAAGCCCCCCATCCTGATAGAGCGCAGCAATCAGGGCCTCCAGAACGTCGGCAAGAATTGAATCCTTCTCACGGCCAGCGGTCTGTTCCTCCCCGTGCCCGAGCAGGAAAAAGTTCCCGATCCCCAACCATCTGGCCCGATCAGCCAGAACATCCTGACCTGCCAGCCGGGAACGCAGTTGTGACAGGGCACCTTCGTCCCAATCCGGATAGCGCTCGTACAGCATTTCAGCCAACAGCAGCCCCAAGACTGCGTCTCCCAGGAATTCGAGACGCTGGTAATCTCCGCCATCACGTCCACAGGCTTCATGCAGATAGGACGGGTGTGTCAGCGCCTGAACCAGAAGACTCTGATTACCGAACGTGTAGTGCAGTTGTTGCTCGAGTTGTTGAATATCCTTTGTCATATGCCACCTCAAAACCGTTAGACTATAGCCACCCGATCAACTTTTGGCAACCGAAAGTCGCCGGGAAATGGAGGAGTGCGGGAATTTAAGTTGATAATTCAGGGGCGCTTCCCTATAATTCCTTATTTACATTTACCATAGTAGTCAACTTCGCGGTTCAGGGTGATGCACGTGGGTTATTTTATTACATTTGAGGGCGTTGAAGGGTGTGGCAAAACCACCCAGATCAAGCTGCTGTCCCAGTTTCTGTCAGATCGAGGCATACGCACGCTCCTGACACGCGAGCCGGGCGGCTGTCCGATTGCCGATAAGATACGCGCTATCCTGTTGGATGCCGAAAACCTGGCCCTTTCTCCCCTGGCTGAACTAATGCTGTATGCTGCCGCCAGAGCCCAGCATGTCACCGAGGTTATCGCCCCGGCCATCAATACTGGAGAAATAGTGCTCTGCGACCGTTTTTGCGATGCAACGGTGGCGTATCAGAGCTTCGGACGCGGCATCGACCGGGACGTTATCGACACCCTTAACCGTCACGCGTGCCAGGGGGTTTCACCCGACCTGACGGTTCTTGTCGATTGCGACCCTCGCATTGGCCTGGAGCGGGCACGCCGCAGAATCGAGGCGACCAGCGGCCCCCGCGAGGAACGCTTTGAACTGGAGGCACTGCCCTTCCATCAGAAAGTCCGCGCCGGCTACCAACAGCTGGCGGCCGACGACCCGGGCCGTTTTTTGATCATCAACGGCTCTGACAGTATCGAAGAAATTTTTGCCGCGATATCCAGCCAGGTATTGACACGGATGCCGGAGGCACTGCGTGCCGTTTGCTGACATTCTGGGACATGATCGGATCAGTGAGGTTCTGCGCCGCTCTCTCCGGGGTGGCAAAACCGCGCATTCCTATCTGTTTGAAGGTGTACCCGGATGTGGGCGAAAAAAGACCGCATTAACACTGATACAGGCGCTTTTCTGCACGGCCCTGCCGGATGATGCCTGCGGGGTCTGCCCTTCATGCCGTAGGATTGACGGAGGCAACCATCCGGACATACATCTGATCGCACCATTGCCGGATAAACGTGATATCAGTATCGATCAATTACGGGAGATGCAGCACGTACTGTCGCTGCGACCCTACGAGGCCCCGCGCAAGGCGTGCATCATTGATCCGGCCGAACGGATGAGTGTTGGCGCCGCCAACTCCCTGTTGAAAACGCTGGAAGAGCCGCCCGGCAATGCCCTGATTATTCTGTTAACCGAAAATGCCGGCATGTTGCTGCCAACGGTTCGTTCGCGCTGTCAACTAATCAGATTTGCACCACTTTCACCTGAGCATGTGCTGTCACTCCTTGAACAGAGCGGGATGGCGCCTGAAACAGCCGCGCTTGTCGCGCCCATGTCCGACGGCAGCTTGCAACGAGCCCTGGAACTCGACAATGAATCACTGGCCGCGCGCCGTGAAGCGGTGTTGTCCAGAGTGGGTCAGCTGAATATTCACAAGATAGCAACCGTTTTTGATGCCGCCGAGGAGTTATCCGGCAACCGGGACGCGACACTTGAACTGCTTGACATGCTGCTTTCCTTCTACCGTGACGCGGTTCATCTGGGGGCAGGAAGCGGAGAAATCATCAACCGTTCGGTCCGACCTGCGATCGAATCAATAGCGACCAGGCGATCATTGCCACGCAACCTGGAGTTACTGGAACGCATCTATGAAACCAAACGTGACGTCCAGCGCAATGCGAATCCCAAGCTGGCTCTGGATCATCTATTTATGACCATAGCAAACAGCGACAGATAAACTGTGGTACGAAACGTACTGTTTTCGACGCACCACTTAAGGTTTAAGGAGGTTTTTTTTGTCACATATCGTAACCATCCAATTTACAAATGCCGGCAAGCTATATGATTTTGACTCCGGATCGCTTGCGCTTACCAAGGGAGACTACGTTGTCGTTGAAACAGAACGGGGCGTCGGGGTCGGACAGGTGGTCAAACCACCAGTTGAAAGAGAAGCAGGAGCTACCGGTTCCCTGACACTTGTCAAACGCAAGGCGACAGCCGAAGACCTGGCAACAGTTGACCGTATTTCCCAGAAAGAGCAGGAGGCGTACCGCTTCTGCGTCAACCGGATTATCGAGCGCAACATGCCGATGAAGCTGGTGCAGGTCGAGTACCAGTTCGACAGCAGCAAGGCGGTATTTTTCTTTACGGCCGATGGCCGGGTCGATTTCCGTGATCTGGTAAAAGATCTCGCCCACTCCTTTCACACCCGCATCGAAATGCGTCAGATCGGGGTTCGCGATGAAGCCAAAATGACCGGCGGCATCGGAATCTGCGGCCGCGAACTCTGCTGCAGCTCATTCCTGCGTGAATTCCAGCCGGTTTCAGTTAAAATGGCTAAAGAGCAGAATCTGGCACTCAATCCCAACAAAATATCCGGTCAGTGCGGGCGACTGCTCTGCTGCCTTGATTATGAATACGAAACCTATTGCTGCCTGCGCAAAAACTTCCCGAAATCAGGGAAACGGGTCCGTACCGTCAACGCGGTCGGAATGGTCGATAAAGTCAACATTCTGACAGGGAACATCACGCTCAAACTTGACGACAACAAAATAATCGTCATCAAACGCGATGAAATTCTTGGCGATGGCGCTCCCGCTGCGGTTCCTGCTTCCGCTGCAGTTCCGTCGACTCCCCGCCCTCCCCAGCGCACCCGCGAACGGCGCCCCGAACAGCGACGCAAACAGGAAAAAACGTCGCTCGAATCGTATACTAACGCTGAAAACGTCGCGAAAGCAGCGCCTGCTCCGCCCGCTCGCCAAGAAAATACCGCCGCACCCGCATCGCCGGAAACTCCTAAACCCGGGCAACCGAGAAAAAAGCATCGTTCCCGTAAGCATGGCCACCGCAAACCGGCCGGCACCACTCCCGACAGCGGTACACCGACACCATCATCAGGAGCCTGATATGAAACCAACTTTTTATGTAACCACCCCGATCTATTATGTGAACGACGTACCGCACATCGGTCACGCCTATACCACGGTTGCCGGCGATGTCTTGGCCCGCTACAAGAGACTGATGGGCTTTGATGTCTATTTTTTGACCGGCAGCGATGAACATGGCCAAAAGGTTGAAAAGGCCGCCACAACCGCAGGAGAAACACCGCTGGAGCTGGCTGATCGCGTGGTTAAACGCTTTCAGGCACTCTGGGAGCGGCTGGGGATATCCAATAATGACTTTATTCGTACGACCCAGGAGCGCCATAAGAACGGTGTCAGCCAGATTTTTAAAGACATCCTCGACAAAGGGGACATTTACCTCGGCGAGTATGAAGATTGGTACTGTACCCCCTGCGAAACCTTCTGGACCGAGACCCAGATAACAGAAGGGCGCTGCCCGGACTGCAACCGGCCGGTAGAAAAGCTCAAGGAGGAATCATACTTCTTCCGCATGAGCAAATACCAGGAGCAGCTGGTGGCGCATATCGAAGCCAATCCCGACTTCATCCAGCCCAAGAGCAAGCGCAACGAAATCATTTCCTTTATCAAGGAAGGTCTGCGCGACCTGTCTGTCTCGCGAACAACTTTTACCTGGGGCATCCCGGTGCCGGGCAACGACCGTCACATCATCTACGTCTGGTTTGACGCCCTGACCAACTACATCACAGCCCTCGGCTATCCCGATGAGTCCGGCAATTACGGCCGCTACTGGCCGGTTGACGTCCACCTGATCGGCAAGGATATCCTCCGCTTCCATGCCGTCTACTGGCCGACATTTCTGATGGCTGCCGGCCTGCCACTCCCTAAAAAGGTCTTTGCCCACGGCTGGTGGACAGTCGAAGGACAGAAGATGAGCAAGAGTCTGCAGAACGTGGTCGAACCGAACATGCTGATTGACAAATATGGCGTCGACGCGGTCAGATACTTCCTGCTGCGTGAAGTGCCTTTCGGCCTGGATGGCGATTTTTCCCACACCGCCCTCGTCCAGCGGATCAACTCCGACCTGGCCAACGACGTCGGCAACCTGCTCAGCCGCTCGACCGCCATGGCGGTCAAATATTTCGGCGGCATCCTTCCTGCTGCGGCAGAGCTGGCGGAAATAGACCAGTCCCTGAAACAGAAAACTGAGGAGATGGTGTCGATCGTCGATAAATTCATCGATGAGATGGCGTTCAGCAAGGCTCTGCAGGCTATTTGGGAGGTTATTTCGGCGGGTAATAAATACATCGATGAGACCGCACCTTGGGCACTTGCCAAAGATCCGGCCCAGAGCGAGCGGCTTGCCACGGTCATGTACTGTCTGCTCGAATCGCAACGCATCACGCAATGCATCCTGTCGGCCTTCCTGCCGGCAACGTCGGAAAAAGCATTGGCTTCACTGGGGTGGAAAGAAGCGGTCTCTAAAGAGGGGTTGGTGTGGGGCGGCTTGACGGCTGGAACAATCATAACCAAAGCTGAAGCGCTCTTTCCGCGGATAGAGGAGTAAACCTACAAAATTCCCTGTTCACGAAATTTCACCAGCAGTTCCTGTCCGCCTGGCGACAGAAAAAATTTCTGGATTATTTTTGTCGCCCGGAGGTCAGTGGTTGAGAGATTTGCCAATTGTTTCTGTTCGGCTGCCAGCAGCGCAGCCAGTGAAGTGAACTGCCGGGCCAGACGCTGTGCCGATTTCAGCCCAACACCTGGAATGCCGATGGCAGTAACAAAGCGGAACAAGCTCGGGTGACCTGCGGCACGGATTGCCGCCGTCACGCGCTGCGCTGTTTCCGGACCAAAACCGGGCACAGCGGCCACGGCCTCCCTTTTCAGCAGAAACAGAGAAGGAAGATCGGTAACCAAACCCGCTTCGATCAGCTTTTGCAGACGACCCTTCCCGAGACTTTTAACAGCAAGCCCCGACTTCGAGACGAAATAAGTCACCCTTGACAGAAACTGCTCCCGGCAAACGGGTGAGTCGTGCAGACACGCATCCAAGGGCGGTTCCGATACCTGTGTTACCGCCGCCACGGAACCCGGCTCACGAGGGATTCGCCCCACCACCTCCAGCACTTGGGGAATAACATCTCCCACCAGTGCAACCACCACCTGATCCCCGGTCTCAATACCCAGCCGGGTAATTTCGGCGGCATTGTGCAGCGAAACACGGGTAACCTGCACGCCACCGAGCCGCACCGGCGACACCTCGGCAACCGGTGTCCGGCAGCCGGTACGACCGACCGTCCAGATTATTTTGAGTATCCGGGTCCGGGCCGTATCCGGCGGGAATTTCCATGCAGCCGCCCAGAAAGGCGCACGTTCCCCTGCCCCCAACCGGTGGCGCAGAGACAGATCATCCACTTTCACTACGATCCCGTCCATGGCGAAGGGTTGATGATCCCGATTCGCCAGATAGGCATGATACACAGCCTGAACTTCAGCAAAGGTTTGTACCGGACGGGTCTGCTCAAAGGAGACCGGGAACCCCCACTCTGAAAGCAACGCCAGTGCCTCCCGGTCGGAGCGCACCGATCCGGTGGTCACCAGTTCAAAGGGGAACAGGCGAAGGGTCGCCACCACCGCTGAGTCTGGCTTTTGTGCTTTTAACACCCCCGCTGCAACATGGCGTGGATGGCGCGCATACTTTTCCGCTGCGCTCCCCGCCCTATAATTTTGCAGAAGCCTCAGATCCACATAGATCTCGCCACGAACCACCACCCGATCAGGAAACAAACCGGTCAACTGGTGAGGAATACCCTGAATTTCGCGAACCCGCTCCGTTACATTCTCGCCGAAACGGCCATCCCCGCGCGTTGATGCCGAAACAAGACGGCCGGCATCATAAATCAGCTCCACCGGCAGACCGTCTACTTTCGGCTGGACCAGCAACGGTACTTCACCCGCGGCCACAACCCTTTTCAGCAGCGCTTCTACCGCCTTCGGGCCGGTGGCGGAGGTCAAACTGATCATCGGCTGTTCATGTTTTACTTTCTGCGTGCCGCCACCAAAGCCGTCCCCCACCTTCCTGGTCGGTGAATCTGCAGCGGCCAGCACAGGAAAGCACTCCTCAAGCTGAACCAGCCTTGCAAACAGCCGGTCATACTCCGCATCACTGATAGCCGGTTGTGCCTTCTCATAATAAAGCCGATTATGGTAACGGATATCGTTTCCCAAAGTGGTCATCTGTTGTTTGGCTTCAACTGTGGTAATTTTTGGACAGGTAAAAGACACGGCAGGTGAGCAGAACGCTGAAAGCAGGAGAAAAAACAGAAGAGTAGGAACTATACGAAACATTTACCTGATCCCAAAAACTGTTTTTAACGCTGACTTGACTTTAAGAAGGCTGCCCTCATCAATTCTGCCTATTCTGCGAATCAGTCTTTCTTCAGCGACACATCTTACTTGGAACAGGTCAAGTGCTGATATTTTTGAAAGATTGTTTTGAGAGTCCGGTTCAAGAACAACCATCCATGGGACAACGCGATAGCGTTCCTTAAAGTCAGTAAGGGGGGCAATAATCTTAAGCGGCAGGGCACCAATGGCATTATCACTTACAATGACACAAGGGCGGTTCTTTTTTATTTCGGCACCAACAGTCGGGTCAAGATTAACCAGCCATATTTCACACTGCATCATGCGAAATCCTCAGCATCAATTGCCGTACAGACAACCAGATCACGGTTGGAACGATACTCTTCAGACATTTCTGCAGCAATTGTCTGCAACCGACTCCTCTGTTGTTCTTCAATAAACCGCTCTACTGCCAGCCTGAATATCTCTGATCTGGACACATTCAACTGAGTTCTCAATGTCTCAATTTCACAGACAATGGCATGGGGCAGAGAAATGGTGACGCGATCAATTTCGGATACTGTTTTGTACATTATCACCTCCAAATACTCATACTTTTGTAATACTTTTTATCTTACTATTTTGCAACAGAAGATTTCTTAAGGGTAGATTTTTTAGAGATATATTATTTTTAGACCAAATCAGACTCAGTCTTTCCCTTGCGTCTTAGCAACTTTGCAACTTTGCGTTAAAATTCTAATATTCCAGATCAGAATCGCTTCTAAAGAGACGGACTATTTTGTGAGCGTTCGAAATAATGATGCTAATCAGAGTTAGTTTTTATTGCAAATCAGAGGAACTTCGGAGGGCGAATCAACGATAAAAACGCACATGTATTCAGAATAAGCTCATGTTGTTTCGATCCAATCCCGTTTGCAACACCGAGACGGCATGGCTCCCACGCTGGTTAACAGCATCGTGACGGCATTAACCACTTCGTCAACAGTTATATCCCGCATGCATTGGGCGTTAATCGGACAGGGTGGCGTTGTTCCAAAAGTGGTACAGGGAGAGCACGGTAATCCCTTGTTGATCACGATATCGCGATCCCCTTGCGGAGCCCATTTTTTAGCCCTTCCAGGCCCGAACAGAGATACCGTAGGTTTTCCCAGGCCAACAGCAATGTGCAGCACTCCAGAATCACCACTTATCAATAACGAACTTTTTTGAATCACAGCAGCGGTTTCAGGCAACGAAGTCAATCCAGCAAGATTCAACCCCAATCCTCCGGCAGTTATCACCTCTCCCTGCTGGCAGTCATCTTTTCCCCCCACGACAACAGTCTTGATTCCAAAAATGGACAGCATTTCAGCAACCCGTCGGAACCGATCCGCACCCCAGCGCCGCTCCGCAATACTGGCCCCAGGAAAAAGTGTCACAAATGGCTCATCATTCAGTGATTCCAGCAGACCAGCAATTTTGGCAGAGGCTGCATCTGGAACAGACAGAAATGGAGCCTCCATCCCCACTCTCCCCGCTTCGACCCCCAGCGGTTTCAGTAGGTGAGTAAAACTGACCGCCTCATAATCATTATGCGAATAAGGTATCGGATGGGTGAACATCCGTCGGCGCTCGTTGGTATCGAATCCAATTTTTACCGGTGCCGCTGCGATTCGCGCCACCAGCGCCGACAACCGGTGCCACTGTTCGGTATCGATCACGATATCGTAGCTGCAGCGCAAGACCTGAAACAATTCCATGGGACGATCGTAACAGAGCAGCCCGTCCACACAGGAAATCAACGAAAAAACACCGGCATTGCGCTGCTCGGCCAGGACCGTGACATGAATAGCGGGATAGATCTTTTTGATGGAGCGAATGACGGGGGCCAGGAGCACAGCATCACCGATGCCGCCAGGGCGAATGAGGAGGATAGAGGTAACCGGGGAAGCTACGTCTCTGGGCATCGGCGAAGGGAATGTTGAGGCTGAGATGTACCCAATAACAGCATCCAGCATTTTCATCAGATGGATATTCACCCCGCAACACCATTCAAAGTGCATTCTTTGTTACCAGTCAACAGTCGCCCAACCACCTCTACCCCTTGCATAAAGGAATGGTCCATGTTGCCGACTTCGTATTTCCAGGCGCCGAAACGACCCCGAGAATAGACGGACCTGGATTCAAGGTACGGCTGAATTGTGGCGAGCGCCTTGTCACGCCCCAACGTTGGCACAGGGTAGGAATACGGTATATCGATAAGGTATCGACTTGCAATGTGTGCCTTTTGCCCCTCATCAATCATGCCACTGTTCACAAGCCCTTGAATTGTAGATTCAATAATTTTTGTTTTAGCTTCGGGCTTATGTGACGAATAGGTTGTCTCGCACATCAGCGAGAAATAACGATCTGTATCGCCATCAGGTACATTGAAACGGGAATAGTTGTGAAAATTGGTCACCCGGTAGAAGGGGGAATTGTTTTCAGGGAAATACATCCAGCACTTAGAATCATTTCGCCTGCCCTCAAAGCCAAGCCCGGCGATCAGGCCGCTATTGTGAACCAGGTCACCGGCAGCATCTGTTATCGATTCAGGAATCTCATGACATTTCGCCACCAGCAGGTCAAGCGGCGACGTATTGATCAGAACATCGTACCGTTCGACCCTTCCATTGGAAAAAGTCACCGTCTTCTGATCCAGATCTATATCCACCATCTCATGCTGCAGATGAATTCTTTCATGCAACGGCTTAGCAATTCCCTCATATACAGCACCTGTGCCGCCATATTTTGGGAACTTGAAAGTATGATTCGGCCCCCAGCTCAGATCGTCACGCTGCTCAGTAATATTTTGCTCTATACGAACAAGATCGACCACACTCACCCGCTCGGCAATCCAGGCTTTGCTCATGGACTCCAGCGGCACGCCCCATACCTTACTGTTGTAGGGTTCCATGAAGTACTTGACAATACCGCGGCCGAAGACCGTATCCATCCACTCCCTAAAATTTGTCGTTCTGTCGGGGGAGACTGATAACTCCCGCAAACCAGAGACACATTCATGAAGCGCATCATCCGGAAGATAGCGGACATTGTTCTGAAACGGGTACGGTACCCAACGTTGCAGGATACGGATCCAGCTTTCCCGTTGATGTCCATAATAGGAACTGCCCAGCGACTCTGCGACTGCATTGTCGAAATAATCATAATGGGAGAAGAGAACATGGCCACCAATATCCCAGGTGAAACCGTAGTCATCACGAAATGAAGCGGACAGACCACCGACATGGTCGTTGCGTTCAAAAAGCTGCCAGTCAGTATGACCAAGTTTGTTGAGATGATGGGCAGCGCCCAGACCACAGGGACCGGCACCGAGGATGATGATTTTCATAGATGTTTACGGCCTTTCAATACAAAGATCCAAACAGCCACAACGGAATTCTGAGTCCGGAACCAATCTCAATACCATTCATAATCAAGGTAGCACCAAAGGTCAGGCTGTCCAGTTTATACAGGTTAGGGACGGAATTCGCATAAATTCTCGGGTATTGTTGTTTACCAGCGGAATACCTAATGATAAGGCATGAGCAGCAATAAGCATGTCCATAGGATCAATGGTAGTGCCTGCTTTTTCAAGAGCAGCCCTGATGTTTCCGTAAACATGTGCAGCAGACTCATCAAAGGAAACAACTTCTAAAGGGACAATAAACTCATCAAGCGCTATGGCATTTTTCTCTTTTTGCGAACTTTTAGCAACTCCGCAACGCAACTCTGAAAGAGTTATAGAAGAAATACAGATATCACCAATTTGGTACTCCAGAAAACGCTTTAGGACTGCAACAGGCTGTTGCTTAATAATATAAATGCAGATATTTGTATCGAGCATCAGTTTCATCAAAAACTATCCCGCTTATCCATTTCGGGCTGTTCGCGTTCATCCATGAAATCGAGAGAAAACTTTTTCAAGCTGCCAAACAGTGAACTCCAAGAATCACTACGCGGAATTAACTGTACGATGTTACCGCTTTTTTTGATAAACACCTCACTATCGTCAAAGCGGAACTCTTTGGGAAGTCTGACTGCTTGGCTTTGGCCATTTTGAAATATTTTTGCTGTTTTCATGATAACCCCCGAGACTAATATATATTTATAGTATATACTCTGTATCTTATATCAGCAAGTGTAAATTATGACCATGCTTGTGGAGATTATATGCGGCGTCTACTTCCAAAAGATGTGATGAGCGACAACACATAATCGCTCGTAAGCCAGGGAATAAACTCCATCCCTAGATATCCACGATGACCTGACCACGGATATTCTGCAGCGGTAGAATCAATACCGGCTCTTACCGGATTTAGATGAACGTAGCGCACGAGTTCAAGCAGATATGTTTCAGCATCTATAAGCAAGACTTTGTGAATAGGAGTGATGTGAGAAGGGAGGGAGGTTTTCTTTGCGTTTGCGCAGGGATAAAGGACGCCGCAATCCGGCCGACAGCAGTATCAATCAGCTTCATAGCCTTGATATTCATCAGATACTGGCGTTGATTATAGTTTTGAGAGGCAGAAATAGTTTAAGGGGATCATCTTGCAGTGGTATAAAATCAAAACGAAGGTAAAAACTTTTAGCCAGTTCGTCTTTAGCGTCCACAAAAAAACCGGTAATTGCCCCTGACTCACGAGTTGCAGAAACGACCCGCTTAATTGCTTCTGCCAGTATCAAGGCACCGTATCCTCCGCCTTGGCAGCTCTTTTCAACAGCAAGGCGGGCAAGCTTTGCAGCTGGCAGACGTGATAATTTTGGCAGTTTGCGGGAATATTGTTCAGGCAGACTCTGAATGGTGACCTCAAAAAAAGCCAGAGTAAAATAGCCCACTATTTTACCAGGACAATCTTCATCGAGCATCACGTACGTATTGGAAAGCCCTTTTTCTCTATGCTGTCGAGCAGTCTTTTGCAGGAATTCGTTCAGTGCTAGTACACCACAATCAAACGACTTTCGATCGTGTAATGATGAAAGCGCCTGAAATATCAGCACTTGACGAGCCTGGCATGTTGATTCATCGCTTCAATCAGATTTTCATTGGGAAGGGGCGGTTTATCCAAAGCATTTAAAAAAAGCTGCGCATCCCGTTCTGAAAGCCGCAACAACTCTTCACGCTCCAGGATTTCACTAGCGCGGTCAAGAGCGGACTGTACAATAAACTGGTTAATGGTTGCGCCGTAAACCGCGGCTGCTTTCTCAATAACAACCCTGTTCGACCGTGGAATTCGGGAAACTATCCTGTCATCAGATGGTATTCTTTTCGTTGCCGTTGCTTGCATAGCTTCCTCCTGTTTTTTACTATTCAAACAGATAGTTGCCATTTTGGCAACAATTTTATTCAAATACTGCCGCTCATTGGGACCCTGGCGTCAGGGAACCTGGTGTCAGGCTTGCATGATTGGAAGATTAAGTTCCTGCCGGAACATTTCCAGCTTCTTCGCACATTCACTATTGCTATGCCGACACGTATCAAAACGTGTAACCGCAGCGCTCATTGTCGAAACGTCCCTGTTCATTCTGATTGCCAATTCAGTCAGAGTTGCATCGGTAAGTTCCAGAACCGCCCAAGCCGCCATGCTGCGTGCTTCGGATGGCTGCCGTTTTTGTCCAATTGAAGCCAGTTCCTCCTCTTTCATATTGTAAATCTTCAGGACCGCCGCAAGTACCTGTTCAAGCATAGGTTTACGATGTTGAAGGTCCTCATTTTGTGCAAGAATATTTTCAACAAAGATGTCTTCACCCATAACACGGCTGTCCAAACTGGATTTCCCGTAAAAATCTTCTCGATGGCCATCATTACTGCGTTCAAAAACGTATCTGGAAAACAGTTGACACGCGCTCGAATGATCCACAGAAAAGTGAGACAGGATATATTCCGTGTTCAGCCATGTGATCTGCTCTGTGCCGCAATATGCCTTGTGGCTGCTCCACTTATAATCTTCGGCCTTTATGACCATTGCAGCACGAATCGGATTAAGGTGTATGTATGCAGCAAGTTCGAGAAGATACGAGTCGGCATCCACAAGAATTGCTTTATACCTACCCTGAAAAAGATGGCCGTTTCTTTTCAATCGCCAATTGAACCAACGAGTGTAGCGGAATGCAAGATTCTGCATAATACGTGACAAAGGCACATCTGCCACCTGAATTGCCAAATGGATATGGTTTGTCATCAGGCAGAAGGCAAGTACCCGATGTCCGTATCGTTCAAGACCTTCTTGCACAAAAAGGTAAAAACGATAGCGATCCTCATCGGTAATAAATATGTCCTGCCTGGCGTTTCCGCGAAGTATTACATGATATAATGCGCCAGGATAATGTAGTCGGGGTTTTCGAGCCATAGAAGTAATAGTAGCATCAAGTTATTATACTTTCAATCTTTAAAGCCTGACCCCATAGGTTCTCCTAATCAGGTTTAATTATAGTACTTAATTATTTAATAGCCTCGACTTTACCCGCAAAAGAATATGGATAATACGTAATGCTAACAAAGGCGGCATTTTTGAGATAATCTTAAGTAACCCGTTTAATAATATTAAATAAAAGGTATCTATCACTAGCGCCTGTCTTAGAGAAAGAAGTTCATGTAGTCGTGGGTATATTTCAAGCTGCTTACAATTTAAAACTTGATTATTTGATCTCTGCAAGTATGATATGTACCGATCTAATACCTTGCGAATAATTTCTTTTCTAGCCGAATGATTCATTTGACTTTCTCGGCTATTGACATAATTCTCTTCCAGCAGATAAGACGTTTCAAGGCAAAATAAGCATCATTGATAAAGGGTATCTTTGATTTGGCTAGGGTAGCTTCCCGCCAAGGTGTATCAAGAAAACATTTTAGTGTGCCCTTAGGATTCAGAATTGATTTAAGCGACAACGAACTTAGTATTTTTCTATTCTCTGATGATCCGAAATCATCACTGTTTTCCATTAAAATAAGTGCATTTATCAATTCAGGTTTTGGAAAGCTCGTTTTTAAATCATAGTTCTGGACTGCAAATCGAGCCATTACATCTGAAGAAATTCCATATAATTTTATCATTGAAGCATACTCTGCAATATACTCCATTACCCCCTTTTGAATATCCAATATTCCACTAACTATATATTTTCTGGCATTGATATTTGTGGAATCAATTGAAAAAACGGGCAATATTTTATCTCCTGCTTTGCGGCTATAACCCAATGTTGTCCCATGAAGTGATCTGCACGAGAACTCAAGTGATTCGCGAAATAAACTGATTGCCATTTCTTCCGGCAAAGAATTACGGTAATCATAGATCAATCCAATTTTATTGTTTGCAACTGGAAATACGGGAGAGCTTAGTCCGATATAAACACCGTCCAATACAGGGAAAGCATCGTCTTCCTTGAACGCATGTTCAAGACAGTCTTGAATCGTACCTAACCATCCA
>JGI24146J20443_1000460_pt1 | contig 32426 bp, 30 predicted proteins | sample BarGraIncub1131A_FD_20443 | JGI IMG/M metagenome (IMG submission 20443) | reverse complement strand
GGTCCGCTCGCTGTGACCGACTTGATGGATGTGTTTCTCGATCTTGACGGTATTGCCTTCCGCTGTGATACGTTCTGTCAATGCTTTGCGGCAGGCGAAACGATCCAAACCGTTATATTCGCCGGCCAGTTCATTCATTGTTCCGTCGGGATTCATACAGATCACTTTTGCTAAACCATATTTTTCGGCCAATGCGAAATCATTCGGATCATGCGCCGGGGTGCACTTCATGGCACCGGTACCGAATTCGATGTCGATATAATCATCGACCAAGATCGGTAATACCTCATGATTGGCCGGATTCTCGACATGCAATCCATGGATCGATGTATAACGCGGATCATCCGGATGGACAACGACGCATACGTCGCCGAACATCGTCTCCGGACGTGTCGTTGCGACTTCGATATAATTTCCGGTCTCAATGACTTTATATCGGAACGTATAAAAGCTTCCTTCGATTTCTTTATGGATGACTTCGATATTTGAAAGAGCGGTCTTCGCCAGCGGATCCCAATTGATGATTCGTTCGCCCTGATAGATCAGACCGGCATTGTAAAGATCGATGAAAACTGTTTTTACGGCCGTATTCAATCCTTCATCCAAGGTGAATCGTTCACGGCTGTAATCCAATGACAAGCCCAGTTTCGCCCACTGTTCACGAATGATGGATGCATATTCTTCTTTCCAATCCCATGCTTGATTCAAAAAAGCTTCACGGCCGATTTCATAGCGCGAGATTCCTTGTGATTTAAGTCGTTGGTCGACTTTTGCCTGCGTTGCGATGCCCGCATGGTCCATCCCTGCCAACCAAAGCATATCGTAGCCCTGCATACGCTTGAATCGGGCAATGATGTCCTGCAGTGACGTATCCCACGCATGACCTAAATGGAGACGTCCTGTAACGTTTGGCGGCGGTATAACAATGGTGAACGGTTTCTTACTGATGTCTCCGGCGGTATAGTAACCTGCGTCGATCCAAGTCTGATAAACACCGTTCTCGACGGAATGGTGATTGTATTTTGTTTCCAGTTCTTTTTTCATTTGATCTCCTTCTTACGGTTTTGGAGGACCGCATCATCTTCTTTGTTTAAAGAATACATCGTATAACTGGCACGGCTTCCGTCTTTATCCCACATCAAACGACGAAATGTGCCTTCACTGATAAACCCGGCTTTCTCAATAACTCTGCGGCTGGCAAGATTACGCACGTCATGCATGACTTCCAATCGATAGAATCCTACTTCGTCAAACCAAATCGGAAGTGCATTTCGCAGTGCTTCGCTCATCAATCCTCGGTTCCAGTACGCTGAGTTGAGCGCATAGCCGATCTCCCCGACATCCCCGTAGCGAACCGAATGAACATCGACCGTACCGATCATTTTCCCGTTCTCTTTGAAGACGATCGCATAAGCTTCCGGAACACCGTTTTGCGGACGTTCCAGAAAGAACTTCGCAATCACATCACGACTCGCTTCAACACTCTCATGCCGCTTGAATGTGAGATATTTGATGGTTTCGGAATCACTGCAGTACTCAAACATATCCGATGCATCATCCAAGGTGATCGGCCGCAAGATCAACCGATCTGTTTCAATCTTCCTGACATAACAATTCAGCATATTACCCTCCTTTTACATAAAAAAAACGTCCCGGTAAAGGACGTTTAACGTGGTACCACCTTAGTTTCACATTGCTGTGCTCAAAACGTTAACGCCGTCGTACGGGTTTTCNTACTGACTTCAGAAAACCTACTCCCGAATGACTTTTCGAAACGGCTTTGGTGCGCTCACATCTTTCGGGCACTTTCTGAATTTCCTACCGTTTTTACTTTTTTCGATCTTAGTATTGATTTTATTATATCAAATCCGGAAAACTTGTCAAAGGGAAACCCAATAATCGTTCGTAAACGAAGGTTAAAGGAGCTTTCCTTTCAGACGAGCCTGTTCAAATGAATAGATACATCCGCAATACTGTTGACGATACATATTTTCACTTTTAGAGATTTCGACACTGCGGTCGATTCCTTTATTCTTTTTAAAATCCGAATAAAAATAGTGCACATTCGGATAAGCACTCATCAATTTGGAAGCAAGATCGTTTATTTTCATGGAATTCTTCTGCCGCGAGATCGTCATGACTGTACTCACATAGTCAAATCCGTGTGAATTCGCATACTGCATGGCTTCATTCATGCGCACCGAATAACACATCCAGCAACGACCGTTCCCCTCGCGATCGGCACTGCGTTTGGCTAACCATGTTTCATTGTAGCGTACGTTATCATAAGGCGGAACAATGATCTTGATGTCTGTGCTGTATTCACGATTGAATTTGTCGACATAGTTGATCAACTCATCCAACCTTATATCATATTCACTTTGCGGATATAGATTTGAATTGTTGAAATAAAGGGTGATTTCGAATACATCACGCAGGTATTCTAACGGATAACTGTTACATATCGCACAACACGAATGTAAAAGGAGTTTGGGTTTGATGCGTGACTGCCGGATCCGTTCGATTTCTTCCACTTCCCATTGATACGAGGTTTGCTTGTTCATCAGAGGATCAACATACTGTCACCGAAAGAGAAAAACCGGTACTCCTCGCGGATCGCTTCTTCATACGCCTTAAAGATGAGTTCTTTGGTGGCGAATGCACTGACAAGCATCATCAGCGTTGATTTGGGAAGGTGGAAATTCGTGATCAGCGCATCGATAGCTACTAGTTTGATACCGGGATAAATGAAAATGGAAGTTACCGATGTTTCCTCGATAAAAGATCCGTATTTCTGCATTTGCGTTTCGAGTGTCCGCGTACTGGTCGTACCGACTGCAATGATCCGACGATGTTCGGTTTTGGCACGATTCAAGGAATCGGCGGCTGCTTGTGATACCTGATACACTTCTCCATGCATGATATGATCACTCACATCCAGTACATCGACCGGTCTGAAAGTACCGAGTCCGACATGAAGCGTGATCTTGACGATCTCGATTCCTTTATTTGCAATCTGAGTGAGAAGTTCTTCGGTAAAATGAAGTCCGGCCGTCGGCGCAGCGGCACTCCCGCGTTCAGTGGCATAAACAGTCTGATACCGATCCGGATCATCTAATTTTTCTTTGATATACGGAGGAAGCGGTATAGTACCTAATTTCTCCAAAAGTTCGAAAAAAATACCTTCGTAGATCAGTTTAAAATCACGCAAACCCTGTTCACCGATCTTGACGCATTCAGCGATTAATTCGCCTTCGCCGAAGCGAACACGAGTCCCGAGCTTGACGACTTTGGCATTACCGACCAAGCATTCGGCTATATCGTTTTCGATCTTCAAGATCAATAACTCGACATGCGCTAATGTTTTTTCTTTGACACCGAATAAACGTGCCGGCATGACTTTAGTATCATTGAGTACCAATACATCACCGGNATGAAGATAGTCACTCANATCACTGAAATGNGCATGTGAAATANACTGCGCTTTCCGATCGANAACCAGCATGCGTGAAGCACTGCGGTTGCTTAAAGGTGTTTGCGCAATCAAATGTGGCGGCAGTTCAAAATTAAAATCATCGGTTTTCATTAAAATCCCCTCGAATCGATACTGTTCAGTTTATGTTTTTTGAAGTAATCGTCCTTAAAATCTTGAAATCGATCCTCATTGATCGCAAGCCGGATGTCTTCCGTTAATTTGATCAAAAAACGTAGGTTATGGATTGAAAGTAAACGTTGACCCAGTCCCTCGTTACATCTGATTAAATGACGCAGGTACGCCTTGGTATAATCACGGCATGTCTCGCAATCACATTCCGGGTCTAACGGTGTAAAGTCACGTTCGTATTTCTGATTACGGATATTCACCCGGCCTTGCGACGTCATCAATGTTCCGTGGCGAGCGATACGGGTCGGCAAGACGCAGTCAAACATATCGACACCGCGCAATACTCCTTCCAGGATCGCATCGGTAGAACCGACACCCATCAAATAGCGCGGCTTGTCGGTAGGCAGCCATTTGATACTGTAATCGATCATCTTATATAACATTTCTTTGGATTCACCGACACTGGTACCACCGATCGAATAGCCCGGAAAATCAATTTCAACCAGTGATTTCGCCGAAAGTTCGCGCAAGTCTTCATATTCTCCGCCTTGGACGATCCCGAATAGTGCTTGATCGTCAGGTCGTTGATGGGCATCTTTACCGCGCTGTGCCCAACGCAGTGTTCTTTCAACACTGTTTTTCATATAGTTATATGTACACGGATACGGTGCACATTCATCAAAACTCATGATAATGTCGGCGCCCAGATTATTTTGTACCTGGATCGATTTTTCCGGTGACAAGAACAATGTATCACCATTCATGTGATTTCTGAAGGTAACTCCTTCTTCATTGATCTTCCGTGTATCGCTCAGTGAAAAAACCTGAAATCCGCCGGAATCCGTCAGAATCGGGTTTTTCACATTCATGAAGCTATGCAAGCCGCCGGCTTCTTTGATGATCTCATCCCCCGGCCGTAGCCACAGATGATACGTGTTCGATAAGATTACACCGGAACCGATCTGTTCGATTTCAGCAGGTGAAAGAAACTTGACAGTGGCCAAGGTTCCGACCGGCATAAACATCGGTGTCAATACATCGCCGTGAGGAGTATGTAAGATTCCGGTTCTGGCACCGGATTGTTTACAAGTATGCGTAATTTCTAAAGAAAATGATTTCATCGGCTCTTTTTTCCTATCATAACCGTTCTTTCGGTAAATTTTTGACCGGATCGACCGGCAGTTTGCCTTTGATCGGTGTAATTTGGTGGTATTTCAATTGCCAACCATTGGTATTTTGCCACAGTGAGAAGCGTTTTTCAACACCGAGTTTTCCACTGCACTCATAATCGACGCGACCAACATGTTCATCGAGTGACTTTTCGTTGAACTCCAGGAAGCCAGTAATGTCTTGCAATCCGAGAGCATTTATCTCTTTTTTGTCAATCTTCTTTCCGTCACGGGTAATGCCTTCGAAGTCGTTCGCGATCAATCGATCCAATACGGTGGTATCATTCTTTTTACAAGCACGGCTGACTTCTGTTTCAAATTCATAGAACATCAAAATACTGTTTTTAGTGTTTTCCATATTCATATTATACACTGAACCGCAAAAAAATGGACTTACTCACGTAAGTCCATTTACTTATTTCTTTACTTCTTCCTTCATGAATTCACTGAATTTAAGTTTATTACCCAATGCTTCGGTCAAGAAAATCGCTTTGTCGGTGTTGTGCAGAAGCACACCGCCGCAGAATACACCGCTTGTAAAGAAGTACTTCGCAAACATCGGTTTCTTGTCGTCAGCGAATTCAACCGAGCGATAATCGAGTTCCGGATTCTTTCCGCAGTCACCGATCGCAAACACATCGGTATCCAAGGCATGGATACTGACAGCCGGCAGAATCGGCTGATACGTTACTTTATCGCCGCTTGCATTAGCGCCTGCTGCTTTACCCATATCGACAGCCTGCGACCAAATCGCATAATTGACACCGTTGAATTCGGCACAATCCCCGGCTGCGAAGACATTCTTAGCACTGGTTTCCATGAATTCGTTGACAACGACAGCGCGTTTAATGTCAAGCCCGGCTTGTTTGGCAAGTTCAGTATTTGATTTGATGCCGGCAGAAACAACGATCAGATCACCTTCCAAATGACGTCCGTCACCCAGATTGATACCATCGGCCCATTGTTCTTTTCCGGTGATTTCAGCAACTTGAATTCCGGTATATACCGTAATGCCTTTCGCTTCGACCCATGTTCTCAGACGAGCGGAAGAAACTTCATCCATTTGCCGTAACATCAATGCCGGTGCTACTTCAAGTACCGTTACGGCGAGGCCGGCTAATTTCATTTGCCACGCTGCTTCTAAACCTAATATNCCGCCGCCGATGACCAGTGCATGNCTGACTTTCGGAAGCAAATGTTTGATTTTTTCAACATCCTTCAGATGACGGATCGATACAACATTGTCACGTTGAACACCGATGATCGGAGGTACGAAACAACTGGCACCTGTTGCCAGGATCAGTTTATCGTATTGACGGAATTCGCCGTTGTCCAACATCACTTCACGGTTGTTAGGATTAAACTTCGCAACCGCTGTTCCGAGGGAAACCATGATATTATTGTCACGATACCATTTCTCGTTTTTGATCAAAAATTCATCCTGCGTATAATTGCCCATAAAGTTCTTGGTAAGCATCGGTCGATTATACCCATATTGGTCTTCCTCGCTGATGAGTTCGATATTACATACTTTGTTACGCAGACGAATGGCTTCGGCCGCATTGACTGCCGCCGCTCCGCCGCCGATAATAAGCACATTCTCGCGTGCTTCGGAGACAAAAGTGACTTCGGTAAAGGGGATTTCGATGAACTGTTCAGCCGGCGCACCGCAGACCGGACAGATCTCCGGACGTGTCGGAGAAAGGATGATCTCACCGCAGATGATGCATTTCCATGCTTTCATAAGCGGTTTGTCTATTTTGATTTTATCCAGTCCTAACACTTTGATTCCGAAGTTATAGCCGAAATCAAACGCTAACTGTTGTTTGACAGCATCCGGATTAAATTTGATGCTTAATCCATCCGATACTTTCATGCGCAATTGTTTGAGACGTTCGATCAAGTGTGGAACTCCTTCACCGCTCCACCCGTACGCACCGAAAGCCGACGCGTACTTTCCACCGTGGATCGGAGGAAACATAAGTGACGTCAGATCCCATAAAGGTTTCAGTGCTTCACCTAAGATCGTCGGTGTTCCAAGCAAGATTCCATCCGCATAAAATAGATCATCGACAACTGTATTCAACGGAGTTTCGACCAGATCATAGGTATGAACATCGATATCGCCGGCGGATTTAAGCCCTTCGACGATACTATCGGCTAGTTTTTTGGTATAACCGTAGGCGCTGACATACGGAATGACGACTGTCTTGCGTGGATTAGGATTGACGATCGTAGCCCATTTTTTATATTGAGCGAAAATACGATCAAACTCACCGTCGATGACCGGTCCGTGACCGGTAAGAATCCATTTGATATCCAATCCTTCGATACGTTTCAGTGCTTTCAACATGAAATCTGGGAACGGACCCAGAATCATGTCATAGTAGTACTTCAGTGCTCGTTGGTAACCTTCTTGATTATCGACTTTGGACAATAATACTTTATCGTCGCAATAATGAGCGCCGAATGAGTCACAGGTAAACAGATACCCTTCTTCTTTAACATAAGTATACATCGTATCCGGCCAATGAAGATTCGGCAGGATAAAGAACTGTAATGTTTTATCACCTAAACTAAGTGTGTCATTTTCTTTGACAGCCCGTTTCTTGAAGTCAGCATTGACGATATCTTTCAGAAAGTTTAATGCTGTCTGAGTACCGATCACCTCGATATTCGGATTCATCTCCAATAGTTTATATAGCGAACCGACATGATCCGGTTCAGTATGATTCACAATAATATAATCGATGTCTTTAACATCGACGACTTCTTGCAGTTTAGCCAAATATTGATCGAATGTTTTCAGTTTTGCTGTTTCGATAACGGCTGTTTTTTCACTGCCTTTAATAACGTATGAATTGTAGGTAGTGCCGAATTCTGTCTCCATGATAATGTCAAATACGCGTAAATCAGGATCAAGTGCACCAACCCACCATAAGTCTTTTGTCAGTTTCAACGATTTCATTTTTCCTCCGTTGAGCTTTTCAATAAGCTCCTATCACTTCATGTCGACACATTTTTTCGCACTCAAAGTGAGATTGATTATCATTTGTGACACATTAATACTAGCATAATCCATTCTTCATTTAAACACTCATACCCTTCATTAAAGGCTTTTTTTCATAAAAGAGATAAGTTTGTGAAAATCAGAGATAATAGTCCAAATTCATAGTGAAAGTATTTATTTCAACAGACAAAAACAAAAAAAAGACAGCGGATTGTTCCGTTGTCTTTGATCATAATTCATGTATAAGTAATTATTCGGCAGTTTCTGCTTCAGCGTCTTTGATAGCTCGCAGAGCAACTTTTCTGTCATACGGAGTCAGATATTTCTTGCGCAGACGGATACTGTCAGGAGTTACCTCGACAAGCTCGTCATCCGAGATAAATTCGACTGCATATTCAAGTGTCAGTTGACGCGGCGGAACCAAGCGCATAGCTTCGTCATTTCCGGATGAACGTACGGCTGTTGCCTTTTTGTTCTTGGTCGGATTGACTTCCATATCAAGATCACGCGATGCTTGACCGACGATCATACCTTCATAAACTTCCGTTTGAGCACCGATAAAGAAAGTACCGCGTTCCTGCAGATTAAAGATCGAATATGTCATAGCGATACCTGTTTCGGTCGAAATCATGACACCGTTACTGCGGGTAAAGAGTTCGCCGATATAGTCACCGTATCCGGTAAGCTGGCGGACCATCGTTCCTTCGCCGTGAGTGTCATTGATAAACTCACTTCGATATCCGATAAGTGCGCGTGTGGCGGCTCTCCATTCCATCGTAACATAATCATTCTTTTCGTCCATATTGACAAGTTGTGCTTTACGAACATTCATTTTACCGATAACAACACCGTTGTATTGTGAAGGAACAGTGATGATGACCTGTTCAATCGGTTCCATCTTCTTACCGTCCACATATCTGTAGATAACTTCTGGTTTGGATAAAGCTAATTCGAATCCTTCACGGCGCATATTCTCGACCAGAATGGTCAGATGAAGTTCACCGCGTCCGGAAACCTTAAATTTATCAGTACTGTCAAGTTCTTCGACACGTAATCCGACATTGACTTCAAGTTCTTTCTGAAGGCGTTCTTTGATGTTTCGTGAAGTTACATATTTGCCGCTCTTTCCTGCGAAAGGCGACGAATTGACCAAGAAGTTCATCTGCAAAGTCGGCTCTTCGATAGGGATCATCGGCATCGGAACTACATTGTTGACGTCACAAATGGTTTCACCGATCGAAACACCGCTGATACCGCCGATAATAACAATATCACCACTGACTGCTTCTTTAACAGCGACACGTTTCATACCGTCGTACACAAACAACTGAGTGACTGTCTGACGGATCTGAGTATGATTGCCTCTGGCGACCATAACTTGTTGTCCGACTTTCAATACACCTTTATAGAGACGTCCGATTCCCAAACGTCCGAGATAATCATCGTACGCCAGTGAACTGACTTGCATCTGTAATGGTTCGTTATCAAGATCTGGGTATAAAGGCACATGTTTCAAGATCGTCTGAAACAACGGTTCCAAGGAATCCGAAGGTTCTTCCATCGAGTATTGAATGACACCTTGTTTGGTGATACCGTAAAGAATCGGGAAATCTAATTGTTCTTCGGTAGCATCCAATGATAAGAATAGGTCATAAACCAAGTCAACGACTTCATGAGCACGTTGATCGTTCTTATCGATTTTATTGATCAGCAAGATAGGGCGAAGTCCTAATTCCAGCGACTTCTGCAGTACGAAGCGTGTCTGGGGCATCGGACCTTCACTTGAGTCAACAAGCAGAATAACAGTATCGACCGTCCGGATGATACGTTCCACTTCACTGGAAAAATCAGCATGGCCCGGTGTATCGACGATGTTTACTTTTATATCGTGGTAATAGACGGAGCAGTTCTTGGAATAAATGGTAATTCCCCGTTCGCGCTCAAGCGCGTTGCTGTCCATAACTTGTTCAACCACTTCTTCATTTTTACGAAATACTCCACTCTGCGACAAAAATGCATCCACCAAAGTACTTTTACCGGCGTCTACGTGCGCAATTACAGCAATGTTAACTATTTTTTGACGATCCATGCGATTCCTTCTTTCCAAATGACAACTCATTATAGCATTATTTTCGTATATTGAAAACCTTTATCGAAATGAGCGCCATAACACCCTTTTTTAGGTTAAATCAGCCTGTTTTAAGATATCTTTGAGTATATCGGCGGAAGCGCAAAGTTGTTTCTTTTCATCGTCCGCTAGCGGTACCGGAAGTATCCGCGTGATCCCTTGTCGTCCGATGACGCATGGCATTGCCATATAAACGTCATTGATCCCTTCTTCACCGCTAAACAAACTGCTCACGGTCAAGATGGATTGTTCATCTCTGAGCAATGCTTCGACGATTCTGCGTACAGCCAATGCTACTGCGTAATTCGTATAGCCTTTGCGATTAATGATTTCGTAAGCAGCGTTTTTAACGTCGTCAGTGATTTCCTTTTTGAAATTGACTCCGCAGTTATCAGCGACGGTCGAACAATATTCATCCACGCTCATTCCCGCAATTTTGGTCAAGCTCCAAGTCGCAATCTCCGAATCCCCGTGTTCTCCAATTATATAAGCATGGATGTTGCGAGCATCGATTTCGAACTGTTTTGATAAAAAAGATTTAAATCTCGATGTATCCAAGACGGTGCCCGATCCAAAAACACGATTAGCCGGAAAGCCTGAGTATTTATACGTTACATAGGTCAAGATGTCGACCGGATTTGATACGACAAGTAAGATGCTGTTCGGACTGTAACGAACTAATTGCGGTACGATCTCTTTGAAGATTGGGATGTTCTTATTTAATATATCAAGACGAGTCTCACCAGGTTTTGGTCCGATGCCGGCTGTTATAATGATCAAATCGGAGTCTTTTGTGTCAGCCATTGTTCCGGCTATGATCGAAACGGTTTTAACAAATGCAGCACCATGTGACAGGTCCATAGCTTCAGCCTCGGCTTTTTGGTGATTGACATCAACCAAAACGATGTCACTGGCTAAGCCTGCATCCATGATAGCAAATGCAGAAGTCGACCCAACAAAACCGGCGCCGATAATAGATATTTTATTTGTTTTCATAAAGTCCTCCTGACACAATCATAGAAGAACTTCGGCAATTAATCAATATTACTGCCTAAATTCACTTTATTCATGAATCGTTCGATTCGATGATTCAACTGTTGTTGATGTTTGATCGCATCGATCGGTTTAGCGATTATTTCCGAAAATTCAACGGTTTGAAGCTGTTTTGCGAGTCGTTTTGCTAGCGCGAAAGAGTGAAGCGGATCATAGCGTGTTGCGATGACGGATACGGGAAATTTGATTTGATTGACTTCTGTTAGATCAAACGGACGATCCTTGGTTATTTCAAGATACTTGCGGCTGTTGAGTTCTGCGTTTTTCTCTTCAAATAGATCAATCAGGCGTATTGCATTATAGGGATATCGTTTTCTGAATTTGATAAAATCGATCGATTCCGAATATAACTGCTTGGCATCAATATGATTATTTACCGAAAGAAGACTGCCGATATCTCTGAACATCTTCTGATTTGACTCAGGCATTCCTTCGCAATCCCATGCCGGACGCACTTCCAACAATCCTCGGCATCGATCAGGTTGATCAAGCGCAACTCTTAACGCTACGGCTGCTCCCATTGAAATTCCGCCGATCACATACTCACCGATGTGTAATTCAATTAATTGAGTTTCAACATAGTGAGCCATCAGACTGAATGTTAATTGCGCAAGTGGCAGCGGTATTTCTCCATGTGCCGGCAAATCAAAAGTAATGAGTCGATCATATACGATCATTGCTTCAACTTGGCGATGATCAGCCCCTAATCCATGAAGAAACACTAAAGGTATTTTCTTTCCCATTTGGATCTCCTTAGTGATAAAAAACCCCTTACGGGGTTTATGAAATCACTTGTTCAATAGGACCTGTCTTTGTGTAGAAGTTATTGCGGGTAGGCTCAATGATCAATTTACCCTCTTGTACGATCTTAACGAAGATCTCTGCCAAAACAGGGTCGAATTGAGTTCCTGCGTTCGATGCAATTTCTTCAAGCGCGTATTCAACACTCATGTACGATTTATAATGGCGATCGGATGTGATCGCATCGAAAGCATCTGCCAATGCAATACAACGAGCACCGAAGGCGATATTTTCACCTTTGATCTTACGCGGATACCCTTTACCGTCCCAACGTTCATGATGACCGATAACGCTCGGTATCATCAAGTTCAAAGCAGGCAGATATTTAATGATCATGATGGACATATCTACATGTTTCTTCATCGTTTCATATTCTTCCGTACTCAAACGGGTAAATTTAGTCAGAATATGTTCAGGAATACCGATTTTACCGATGTCATGCAACAAAGATGCTTGACGAATGATTTCAATTTCTTCAGAAGAAGCATGTGCAGCTTCGGCAATGGCAGTAGCATATTTAGCAACTCGCTGTGAGTGACCGAAGGTGAAATGATCCTTAGCGTCAATCGCAGCCGTCAATGCATAGATCGTAGCCATTTGACTCTCTGCGGCACCTTGATTATTGGTAACTGTTTCTTCGATATCCTGCGTGTAAATCACTGTTTTATTTCTTCCGGTCTTCTTCGCTTCGATTAAAGCTGTACTGGCTTTCTTGACCAATTCCTTATCATCGGATGCTTGTGTCGGATAAACACAGATTCCGATACTGCAGGTCACAAAACGTGCTTGCTCATCATTTGAAGTCATCGAACTGCTTTCTACTTTGACACGTATTTTTTCCATCAATTCATAAACTTGTCGTGTGTCGAGATAAGGCAAGACGATGGCGAAGATGTCGCCGGCATAACGACAGACAACACCGTAACTGCCACACATTTGTTTAAGGATGGAAGCAATTTTAACTAATACGATATCACCGGCATAATGGCCGTAGATGTCATTATAAATGTTAAACATATCAACACCGACCAACGCGATGGCTGTTGTCGATTTTTTCTTTTCAGATAGTGATGAAATAAGATTATCCATGAAATAGCGATGATTAAAAACGGATGTAATACTGTCCATGAGTGCTTCTTTTTTCGCGCTTTCGTACAAACGAGCATTGGAAATCGCGATCGATGCCGTTACACACGTCATCGATACCTGCTCAATATTGCCAACGTCTTTCAGTGAACGCATATCACGACTGCACATAACTACGATACCGATCAGCTTTCCGTTGTATTTCAAAGGAACAACAGTTTCAAATAACAAATTATTCAGGATCTGACGATCGGCATCCCACATTGTCTTAAAGAACGGATGAGTATCCATTTGTTTGTGGTAGACCAGTTCATCTGTTTGGCTGAACCAACGAACTAGTGGGTGAGATGTCCCAAACGAAATATTCAATCGATCGAGTTTTTTACTGGATGCATAAAAATCAAAACTCTCATCATCATTATTTTTCAAGAAGATGTAATTTCGATCATTCCCGCCGATCTCACCGATTACTTGTAAAAGATCTTGACAGATGATTTCTAAATCTAAGTTATTGGCGATACTCACAGTAAAGTTTTTGATTACTTGAGTACGGCGATTTTCGTCTTTATAGAAATAATTATTGACCAAATTATAGATTATTTTGAATAGCGGTTGAAATAGTATAAACGAAAGGAAAGTACACGCGAGAATAAACAGATTCTGGTCGATGCCGGTATTCCATTTTCTCAGGACATTCAGTAAACTATTGACAATATAAACACTTCCCAAACAAATCGCTGTTAGCAGAGAAGTAAATATAAGAGCACGGGTAATAACAAATTTAAGTTCAAGAATACGTGTTTTGTAGATCGCAATCATGATGAAAATGGAAGCCAGAATTCCGGTGAAGAAGTCGATCGGATATTTTCCGATAGCTGGCAGTACGTTTGCAGCAAAGCCAAAGAATAAAATGAACAACGACATAACTACCAGCGACAAACCACCGGTTTGCGGTTTTCCACTTTTGAATTCGCGTTTTGCATAAAGCAGACATACAAACAACAAGGCAAATATCGCAGCATAACAGAAATAGGAAGCAATACCCACAGTATAAGTCAGTTCATAGTGGATACGTCCGTCAGTATAGGCTGTCTTGACCATTTCGGCTGTTTTGGTCGTCATTCCGAATGCATTCAAAATTTGGATTATTGCTATAGCAATCGTCCAAAAAGCGAGGGAGATTCGTCTTTTTAAATGAATATAGATAGTAAAAAATATATAAGCAGTAAACGGAATCATGATCATCGCTGCGATCATGACACGATTCCAGAACAATACGCTCGGTGCTATTTGCATTTTCATAAGCAACGAAGCAATAGCCCATACTCCCATGCTCATGATCATGAACATGAAAGCTTTGATTTGGTCATCTTTTTTAGATAGACTCAATATGATAAACAGCACACCTGAAAAAGCCAATGACAGAATGGGCAATCCCCAATAGATGATTTCATTGATTAAGCTTATCATGAGAGATCACCGCCTTTTTGAAAGGCAATCTTAAGTATCTCAGTTACATCGAAGTGTGACGGATTAACGCGGCTGATCTTATGTCTGATCTGTTTTTGATATTTTTCAATCGTTCCGGTCGGCATGATCGTCACTTTCAAAGGTTCGATTCCCAACATTTTACGAAGGTTTCCATAGTCTTTGTCGATATATTTGAAATAGATTTCTAATTGTTCTTTGATAAGTTCGGCATCATCGATACCAGGCTCATTTTTCGGATGATTAAGTTCAATATAAAGATTGATGTAAGGACGTTTCTCCGAGTCATAACATTTGCGGGCAAACCATTGTTCGATATGAAGATGCGAAAGATTTAGTACTTCCGTAATGGTAACTTCAGTTATACGTGTAAAACCAGCCAAATCAATGATCGGATCGATTCGATCGACGTATCTGAAATGCGGAAGCATGATTCCGTCTTCCGGACGTTCGAGAACTTCACACTTGAAAATATCACCGATACGATAGCGCGCAAATGCCCCGCCCTTCAATGTTGTGATAACGATCTCGTAGTATTCGTCTTCTTTGATCTCGTCCATTGTATAGGTTTTGCATTGGTAATGCGGATCCTCGAGATTTTTATAAAATTCCTTCATCGGAATAAACTCGTAATAACATACATTTGGAAACATGATCAGACCGTTTTTACTCCACGATTCGCATGCGATACACGTAGCTTCGGTCCCACCGAAAATTTCAAGAGGTTTTATTCCCCAATAATCTTCGATCTTCTTTTTAAAATGTGTTGTATCTGTACCGGCACATACGAACCCTTTCAATTTGAAAACGTCCTTAGGTTTCATCGGTACATGATTGATTTTACTGTTGATCTTAGCTTTAGCAAAGCGCATCAGCATCTTCGGTCTGAATTTCAATAAATTGACCTTCGTTCCACTGCCGCCGGCAATGAATTGTTCGCTCATACCGACGATGACACTACTTAAGCCGTAAAACAGATCGATCCCCTGCTGCATACCCATCTTAAATCCTTCTTTATTACGTTGGCCGAATGACATCTTATTTCCTTCTTCAATTGAAGGAAAGAAATTAACACTGTATTCGCCTTGAATCGAATATGGCAATAAACCCGTTAAATACGGTAAAGGTGCCATACCATTCAGGAAATTCATTCCGGGAGCCAAATCAAAGTGACCGCGCTTATGACTGGAAGCCAAGATAAAACACGTGATGCAGATGTCACGATGATATTTGATCATAGTTTCTGTATAAGGTGCTACTTTGACAGGAGATTTCCCGCCTTCCCAAGTTGTCTGTATCCAAACGACAGCATTGGACGGTAACACTGCATTATTTTTAGATAATAATAAATCCGCATAATCATCATAGGTCGTCAATGGAACGATACGACGGAATTCTTCTACTGATTTAGGTGATTGGCCTTTCATGACCGTTTTACCTAATTCGCATTTTGAGAATAAGTCGATTTGTTCAAGAAGGAGACTGTTTTGGATCTGCATATATTGGTCTAACGACAAGTCCAAAAAGCCGCAATATTTTTGCCAGATTTCATCATATTTCTTTTGTTTCAGCATGGAATCAAAAGTCATACTTTAATCCTTCTTTCCCAGGGTATTCATAAATCGTTTTACGCTCTTAGCGTTAAAAATCAAAAATGGCGTTGTTTTTTTATACTCATCATAGCCAGGCAAAGTCTTGGGGAAAAACCAACGATCCTGCATGAACACGTGAGCCACATCAAGCAACGTCCACAATATACCGGCAACCAGAATAATCCCCCTTCCGGTCGCCAACGCAGTGAACATATAGAAGATAAAAAACCCAATAACACCGGGATGACGACAGAGCGCATATAATCCCGTATCAACAACTTTGATTGGACTTACTCCCTCGACATATGTTACATCAAAAGGAAGTGCAAAGAACAAAGCATAGAACATTTCAAAACATCCTAAACCGGCAATAATCCATGCCGGGGTAAATCCGCTAAAGACAAAGAACCCGGATTGATTGGTAAAAATCAGCATAACGGTAGACAAGCCTAATAATCCGCATCCAAGTGCAAAACTGAGATTGAATACAGGGTGGATCGGTTTTATTTTATGAAGATCAAATAAAGTAAGTATCACAAACGCAATACAACCGACTGCGACCCAATTCATAGAATACCCCTTTTTTTACTATTTGTAGATTTATTATAAACGAATGATTTTGACCATACAAGAGAAGTTGAAACGAATTGACTATTATTTAACAAATAAATGCAAATTTTTACATTTTATATACAGTTCTTGCGGTTACCATTGTTTTTTCCTGTTGATAAGCCGAATTAAGGAAATTAAAGTAAGTTCCCGGAGTTATGATCCCACCGAGTCTGAATAAGCCGAGCTCTTTGAAGTGCAGGAAATAATCAACTAATTGAACACAATTGGTACTGACCGCAAAATAGGTTTTAAACCACCCCTGTGAAAACTTATAGAATTCCCCTTGCGTACTTTTATATATGCGCGAAGCATAATCATTTCCTGTTTGATTCTTCTCAAAAGAAGATTTCCATCGCCCTGTTCTTTCCATCAATGAATTGATTCTCTTTCGAATGATTACCGTTTGTTCTTCGCTGAGTTTAACAGTAAAACTACAGATCGTACTTCCCTCTTCTTCAATGGAATATTTGATGAAACGATCTCTTTTTGCGGTGATCAGCACACCGTCTCCCAGTGTTCCGAACAAGTATCGATGTTTAGGATCATGACATCCGTACGAATACATTTTATCTTCGAAACTAATATCGACATGACCTAACGATTGAGGTCCGTCTTTATGAAAATGGAAATAGATTTCGAGTTCATTGGATAATTGAAAATCTGACGGCGTAGCTGTTTGGAAGGGTCGATGGTTTCCGTTCCCTTCAAGCACATTGTAGACACGTTGAGGCAAGAATACCGAAATCATCAGCGGTAACGGAAAATGAATATGTCGATTGATTCGATCTTTGATTTTTGCGCCCAAAAATTGATTGACTGAGATACTGATCTGTACGACTCCGTAAAATATAAGGAAAGCGCTGGCTACATAAGATAGTATAAAGATGTTGGGTAGCGGGTTCGTCAGTAGGATCAAAGCGAACACCAAGGTGATCAAAGCATCCAAAGCGACAAAAACACGATTCCCAACACGATCGACATGAAACGCATAGAGACTGATAAATTTCACCAAGGCACTGAGAAGTGCCCATAATCCATACAGAAACGGAATCATGGCTGTAAAGAAAATCGGGAATTGTAAAACCAACAGAAACAAAATAAATATAAAACATCCGTAAAAAAGTCCTTCGGATCGGAGCTGTTCATCTTTTTCCAATAAGCCGGTAGCGATTCGAAAGACACTCAATAACAACAATAACGAACAATTGATTACAAACAACATATCTAATATCCACTTCGTCCTGAGTAACAATATGATTCCCATAAACAACAGTAAACATCCGTAGATCAGAATCGTCGTGGATTTAACCCTCTCACGCATCATTGAAATCACCCTTATCTTATCTTATTGTACTCACTTATTTCACTTTGGTCAATTAATTGATGAAAGTATTGTTTTACTCGTAGTGATTTGATACACTAGTTAAACAAGAGGTGATACTATGGCAATTCGCAAGGATGATAAATTTGATGCTTTGTTTGCTGGAATTCTCAAATTAGGATCAATCGAGGAGTGTTACGATTTTTTCGACGATCTTTGTACACGCGGTGAACTGATCGATATGGCCGATCGCTATGAAGTCGCCAAACTACTGATAACCGGTACAACTTATGAACAAATCGAAAAGAAAACCAAAATGAGCAGTGCAACTATTTCACGCATCAATCGATGTCTTCAACAAGGCAACGGCGGTTATAACTTGGTGATTTCAAGAACGAAAAAATAAAAATCGTTCTTTTTTTTACTTTATCACTTTACTTTGATAAAGTATTAAAGTATAATAGCCTCATGTTACCGAAGGGACGGACTAAAAAACTATGAAAAAATTACTTGTACTTCTGATGATCGTACTACTCAGCGCATGCAGCGCAAATGCCAAAGCAGACACTTCACTTCAAAAAGTGATCGACAGCGGAAAATTGATATTCGGTTATACTGAATACCCACCGTTGGGATTCACCGTTGACGGTAAACCGACCGGATTTGATGTTGAAATCGCCACTGAAGTCGCTAAGCGTTTGAATGTTACTTTAGTACCTCAATATATCGATTGGGATTCAAAAGTATTGGAACTGAATAACAGGAACGTTGATGTTATCTGGAACGGTCTGACGATCACTGCCGATCGGGAAAAAGAAATGACATTCTCGAAACCTTATTTAAACAATCGAATCGTTATTCTCACGTTATCAGGAACTTCCATCAGTAAACTATCTGATCTGACCGGTAAAAAAGTCGGAGTTGAACTTCAAAGCAGCGGACAGCTTGCCGTTGAAGAAAACAAAACGGTTGCTGCCTCGATCAACGAGTTAGTCAAATATACGACGATCACTGAAGCCATTCTGGATTTAAATGCCGGAGGCATCGATGCTATCGTAGCCGACGAGATCTTCGCCCGTTACGCTACGAAGACAAATCCGACATTATATAAAATCGCTGATGAAATATTCAATTCCGAGAACTATGGAATTGGCTTCCGTAAAGGTGATATCACATTACAAACCAAAGTCGATTCTATTCTGGATGATATGGCCAAAGACGGAACCGCTGCCGCCATTTCAATCAAGTGGTTTGGCGAAAACGTCTTTATCCGCTGATGTTTGATTACTGGTTAAAAATAATCCCGTCCATTGTGGCGGGATTCTCTGTCAGCGTATCCGTCTATGCGCTGACTTTACTGTTTTCTCTTCCATTGGGTCTCGCTCTTGCAATGGTTGCCCGCACCAATAACAAAGTTGCAGTACGCGCTGTCTCGATCTTTACATGGATCTTGCGCGGAACACCGTTACTACTTCAACTTTATATTACGATGTATGCCGTCCCACTTATTATTCCGATGCGGATGAACCGTTTCTTTGCCGGGACATTTACATTCGTGATCAACTATGCTGCCTATTTTACCGAGATCTTCCGCAGCGGTCTGGCCATTATTCCGTTAGGACAGTGGCAAGCGGGTCAAGTCTTAGGTCTTACCAAACCGCAAATATTTTTTCACATTATCGTTCCGCAGATGTTCAGAAATGTCCTTCTTCCGCTTGTCAACGAAGCCATAACTTTGGTCAAGGATACCTCGCTATTGGCTGCCATTGCGCTTGCTGAAATGCTGCGCAATGCGAAAGAGATCATCGGTCGCGATCTGCGCATGGATGCGCTTGTCATCGCAGGACTGATTTATCTTCTCTTCAGTTACTTAGTCGTCATGATCGGTAAACAGCTGGAGAAGAAATACCTAAACCAGGTATAGGAGGAACATATGCTACAATTGCAAAATGCCGGTTATTCCTACGGTGAAAATACTGTTCTGCAGGATATCAGTTTTACGATTCAACAAGGTGAGATTGTCGGGATTCTCGGACCCAGCGGCAGCGGAAAAACAACCCTGCTTAAAATACTCAGTCACTTAGCGGAGCTGGAAACAGGTTCCTATCGGATCAATGACACGTGCATCAGTAAAAACGGTGTCCTTTCGGCACCTAACGTGATCTCTCAGGCAATGTCCGAAGTCGGAGTCGTATTCCAACAATTCAATCTTTTCCCGCATATGACGGTCTTAGAAAATGTTGTGTTACCGTTGAAACTTCGCAAAAAACTATCAAAGGAAACCTGCCGTACCGAAGCGATCGAAATGTTGAAAAGTATGGATCTGCAAGATAAATTAGAAAGTTATCCGCACCAACTGTCCGGCGGTCAACAACAGCGTGTCGCAATCGCCCGCGCGTTGATTTTAAAGCCTCAGATCCTTTTGATCGACGAACCGACTTCAAGTTTAGATGCAGCAATGACCCAAACGGTTATCGAAATTCTGCGCACACTCAACACCAAGGGCTTGACATTGATCTTGATCACCCATGATTTGATATTCGCTAAAGCTCTTTGTCAACGCGTGATTGAAATCGGTAACGGCCGTCTGACGAAAGATTGTATTGCCGTAGAGTATTTTCCTACACTGTGATTTCATCAGAATTTCATCCAATTTAAGCCCTGTTCCCTTGAGTTGAAGTGATAATCGATATATAATGTAACTGACAACTTGGCAAAGATTCATGTTGTCAATAATCAACGTTCTATTTCCCTAGTATCCGTTAATTTGATCCCTTCTTCATTTCCCTCCAAAAAATTAAGACAGGTTTCGGATCAAAGAGAAAACTTATTTCCAATTAAAAGCGAGGCAACTCGCTTTTAATGTGGATCAGTTGAACAAAGCGCTGTCCTGCTTTATAATCATAACTAGGTGAAAACATGGAAAATTTAGTTATTGATCTTCAAGAATGGTATATCCATAATCAGCGTGATCTGCCTTTTCGCACCACAAGTGAACCCTATGCGGTTTGGGTCAGTGAAATCATGGCCCAGCAGACGCGCATCGATACGATGATTCCCTATTATCTTCGTTGGATGTCAAAGTGGCCGACCATCAATGATCTTGCACATGCACCGATCGAAGATGTATTGAAAATGTGGGAGGGTTTGGGCTATTATAATCGAGCGCGAAAACTTCATGAGGCTGCTGTTAAATTGGCAACGGAAAAAGACGGTCAATTTCCAACCTTACATGCAGAGATTCTTGATTTGCCCGGAATTGGGCCTTACACCGCTGCCGCGATTGCATCGATTGCGCTTGATCTTCCTTTTCCGGCTGTAGACGGAAATGTTTTGCGGGTCGTAAGTCGATTGAAATGTATTGAAGAAGACATCGCAAAGCCGATCGTCGTTGCCCGTGTCACCGAGATCATGAAAGGATGGATCAACCAAGGTACACCCAGGATCTTTACACAGGCAATGATGGAGCTCGGTGCTCTAATCTGCATCCCATCGACTCCGAAATGTGCTGTTTGTCCAGTGCAGGGTGATTGTCGGTCTTTCGCAGAGAATCGACAAACGGAATTTCCTGTTAAAAAACCGAAGACTGCTGTCCCACGTGAACACTATGACTGTTACTTTATCCGAAACAGTGATGGTTTGATCGCCTTGACGCTGGATAATGACGACGGTCTGATGAACGGATATTATCGCTTTCCGCAAAAAAAATCCTTTAACCAGGATCAACTGAGAGAAATTCAATTCAATGCCCATGTCAAACATGTATTCAGCCATAAAATTTGGGAAATCGATTTTTATACGGCAGAAAATATCGACAATCATGACGATTATATATGGGTAAGTGAAGAACGATTGAATGAATTGCCACTCATTACCGCTCATCGAAAATGGTATAAGAAACAACAATAAAAAAGATCGCAGCCAATTGAATTGACCGCGATCTTTTATTTGATTCTGTTCATGATCGGATGATTCTCATTCATCTGAAGTAAATCCCACATGTTTCCGTAAAGATCTTTGAATACCGCGACCATTCCGTACGGTTGTAGTTTCGGTTCTCTGACAAACTCGATTCCCACGCTTTTCATTTCATTGTAGTCCCGCCAGAAATCATCAGTGTTCAGAAACAGGAATACCCTGCCTCCTGCTTGATTCCCAATGAACGGTATCTGTTCGGGTTTCGATGCTTTTGCCAATAGGAGTGTCGTTCCCAACGAACCGGGCGGTGAAACAACGACCCAACGTTTGTCCTGTTCCGGCTGGTAAATATCTTCGATCAGCACAAAATGTAGTTTTTTTGTATAGAATTCGATCGCATCATCATAATCATCAACGACCAACGCAATATGGATTATGGATTGGATCATGACTTTCACCTCGGAGTTCGTTACCGAATCAAACTGATTTTACTCTCAAACAGATCCTGGATCATCCATCTCACCTGCATCGACTGCATAATGGCAGGCCATTTTTCTTTGACTTCAGTTGCTCCCAAAGCAACGATATCTTTACCTTTGCCGATATCGAACGTATTAATCTGTTTGATCATCACATTCAGATTAAAGTTCGATTGACGAATCATACTATTCTGTTGTTCGGTGATCATAACATCAATCGTTCGGGTAGCCACATCAACTACATTATTGGTGACATGGTATTCGTCAGGACCATCCATCGTAACCGACAGGATACGATTGGCTTTCATGATCTTCAAAGGTGCCACCGGTAAATTCATTTTAACACCGCCGTCTACCAATTGCATCTCATCAAAACTTTTCGTATTGAATATAATTGGAAATGAGCATGATGCCCGTACGGCTTGGGTCAACTCGACATCATCACGGACAATAATATCCGGTTCATTTCTGAAAGAGTGTTTATCATTCGTGAAAATCACTAACTTTCCCGAAATCAGATCAACTGATGTAATAGCGATCGGTAATTTGAGATCTTTGATGTATTTTACATTGAATTTGTCATATTGATTCTGCAATAACATCTCAAGTGCATTTGCATCGATGAATCCGTCGATCCGGTTCTTACCAAACGGCAAAATACGCAGGCTGGGACGAATAAATACTTTTTTGTCGACAAAATATTTTTCCAATTCGAACATGCATTCTTCCAGCACATCAGCTGTGGCTCCGCACGCTTTGAGTGATGCGATGACCGATCCCATACTGGTGCCCGCAATACAGTCGATCGGAAGGTTGTTTTCTTCCATTTCGCGTATCACGGCAATTTGACAGTATGCTTTCATACCGCCGCCGGATAACGCCAGACCTAGTTTTCGTTTCATTATGCTTCCCCCTCTTATTCAGTTTGCGTAGTTGTTTTTTTGACTATGTGTCTTTTCCCGCTGATCTCATCACAATCAAACCGAAGTATTTTGATTGCACGCAGGTGACGCTCATCAAATTTAAATTGAGTTCCTTTTTCATAGTGTGACATAATCAGTTCAAGGCCGTGTCGGCGTTCGGTTTCATCTTCAACGATTCGAATGTTGCCGGGAGCCATGATGCTTTCAAATTCCATTGTATATTCACAGGCATGGATCGACCGGACAAGTCGGTTACTGGTATCCATGGCAATAAACGCAGATGAATTAGCTCGAATAACATCCAGTTTATGCCCTTCGACAGCACAGTGAAAATAAAATCTAAAAGCAGCATCGATCTCTTCAAACCCAAAATTCATCGTAACTACATAAGGCTTGTCGCAGTCGATCAAGCCGACATTCACTGTCTCACATTTCTCAATCACTGATTTTAGTTCTTCACGAATGATTTCGCGGTCTTTTCTTCGCATTTTATCGTACTCCATTCTAATTTCATTGTACATTCTGATAAAAAAAGAAGCAAATGATTCTGCCCCTTTTATCTAACTTCTTACGTTACAATTCAACTTTCGGTATAGGATTCTTCGGTGATCTCATTTCTGATCCATTCTCTTCCATCCCGCTTTAAAAGCTCGGCAGATGCGTCAGGACCGTCTGAACCGGCTGTATAATCAACGATCGGTAAAGTCAGTTTCTTACGATAGAGATTGATGGATTCAGCATAGTGCCATGTCAATTCAACCTGATGCCAAGACGCGAATAATGTATCGTCACCCTTGACGGCTTCCAACAGTAAACGTTCGTAGGCTTCCGGAGTATTGATACGATTCTCGTAAATACAACTCTGACAGAAATTCATGAATACCGTACTGATGTCATTCATGGTTCCCGGTTTCTTGGCATTGAATCTGAAATAAACACCTTCATCCGGTTGAATTTTAATGATCAAGAGGTCCTGTTGCGGTTCTTGCGAAACAAACAGATCCGTCGCCTGCGGTTTAAACTGGATACTTACATAGGTCGATCGTTCATCCAAACGCTTACCGGTCTTTATGTAGAAAGGTACGCCCTTCCATCGTTCTGAATCAACCTCGAGTTTCAACGCGATAAACGTTTCCGTAGCCGAATCTGCCGCTACATTTTCCTCTTGCCGATATGCAATTGATGTTCCGTCAGTTGATGCCGTATATTGACCGAAAACGATGTTATCTTTGATTTCATCGCTGCCAAGTCCGCGTAGGTTCTCCAAAACATCGGATTGCCGTTGTCGAATATCTTCGGCTTTCAATGAAGTCGGTTTTTCCATCGCAATAAAGGATAGGATCTGAAACAGATGATTCTGTACCATGTCTTTAAGCGCTCCGGCGTTATCATAATATGCTCCGCGGTTTTCGACGCCGACGATCTCGGAAGCTGTTATTTGAACATTGTCGACAAATCGATTGTTCCAGATTCCTTCAAATACACGATTTGCGAAGCGCAATGTCATTATGTTCTGGATCATTTCTTTACCGAGATAATGATCGATCCGATACACATTTNATTCTCCGAAGGCTTTGCATAACCCTTCATTCAACCTTCTCGCATGAGCCAAATCTTCTCCGAACGGTTTCTCCAGAACGACACGATGAATCGCACAACGATCCAACTGACCGCTGTTTTTTAAATTGTCGGCGATAAGCGAAAAGTAGTTCGGGGCGACAGCCAGATAGTAGATATTAACGGTTGAACTTTGATTGTTTTCGAATCTGTCATAATCAGCCAGCCTTTTATAATCTTCAAGGACTGTCATTTCCAGTTTTACATATTCAATATGTGAACTCAATCGTTGAAATATCTCTTCATTAAACCCAAAGCGTGAATTTTTTGCGACCCAAGGTCTGACGACTTTCAGGTATTCTTCGTTCGTCCATTCTCTTCGGCCGATACATAACAGTTTAAAGTTTTTACCCAGTAACCCGCGTTTTTCCAGATTATAGAAAGCCGGAATCAGTTTTCTGAACGTCAGATCACCGGTTGAACCGAATATCGTAAACAGTACCGGTTGATCCAACAGTTCATTCATGTGCGACACCTNCGAATAAATGATGGTAACTTCCTTCTCGGTCGATCCGCTTGTATGTGTGAGCCCCGAAGTAGTCACGTTGTGCTTGTACCAGATTGGTAGGTAATTTTTCACTGCGATAGGAATCATAGTAACTCAATGCACTGTTGAAAGCACTGACCGGAATTCCGTTCAGCACGGCTGAAGAAATGACTGTCCGCCAATCTTTTTGAATTTCGGCCAGCGTTTTCGTAAAATACGGATCCAACAGAAGATTTTTAAGAGTCGGATCATTTTGGTAAGCAGCTGCGATGCGGTTCAGAAACTTAGCGCGTATGATACATCCGCCTCTGAAGATCTTCGCGATCGATTGATAGTCTAATTTCCAACCATTTGCCTGAGCAGCGGCTTCCAACAGCGAAAAACCTTGCGCATAGGAAGCGATTTTACTGGCATACAGAGCGTTTTTAACTTTCTCCGCAAAGATACCTTTATCGGTAGTTAACGTCTCTGTAACGACTCCTACCAGAACTTGAGATGCTTCTTTGCGTTCTGCATCATACGCAGAAATGAATCGAGCATTGACCGCTGCCGTGATGATGGATGCGTCGACACCTAAGTCCATTGATTCCTTGCTGGTCCAAACACCGGTGCCTTTTTGACCGGCTGTGTCTTTGATCATATCGATCAGATCACTCTCACTCAAATCATCCTTTTCCCGGAAGATCTCAGCCGTGATCTGAATCAGGTAACTGTCGAGCACTCCTTCATTCCATGCTGAGAACGTTTTCGCAAGTTCGGCATTGCTGAATCCGCCGATGTGTTTGAGAATATGATAGGCTTCGCTGATCAATTGCATATCAGCGTACTCAATACCGTTATGGACCATTTTCACATAGTGTCCTGCTCCGTCTGGACCGATATAAGTTGTACACGGTTCTCCTTCGGCAACGGCACTGATCGCAATCAAGACATCTTTGATCAGATCATAAGATTCGATACTTCCGCCCGGCATGATCGCCGGTCCGTGACGCGCACCTTCTTCCCCGCCGGATACACCGGTCCCCATGAAACGGAATCCTTGTTGTTTAAGTTCGCTTTCACGGCGGATCGTATCTTTGTAGTAAGAGTTTCCGGCATCGATGATCAAATCACCTTGTTCCAAAAACGGTGTCAATTGTTGAATCATGTCATCAACCGGCTGACCGGCTTTTACCATGACAATGATGCGTCTTGGCAATTCCAGTAATCCAACAAATTCTTCAATCGTTTTTGCGACAACGAGATCACGACCAGGATTTTCATGGGCTACTTTTTCACTGACTTCATATGTTCTGTTATAAATAGCGATGGAAAAGCCATGATCCGATATATTCAAGGCCAAGTTTTTACCCATTACTGCCATTCCGATAATACCTACTTGTTGTTTTTTCATACAGCCACTTCCTTGTGCATTTATTGTACCGTAGTACACAACTATTTAAAAGTGCAACGCAACAATATCTTGCTGTGGCAATGACTCATTTACGTCGACCGGCATGATCGGTAAATACGCATACCAATGATTTTTTACATATTTAACTGTACAGCTGTGGATACGGCAACCTTCGATCATCGTCTTTTGAAACGGTCGAACGATACATGCCAAACTGATATTCGGTTTCCCGAAATCACTTCCCAATTCAAGTGTTAAAACATCTTCACTAAGTTTAAAATTGTCCGACCAGCGACAGTATTCTTGATTCATCTCAATTTCGGTTTTTTCATTGGATCGCAGCTTTTCAGCACGCCGGTTGGCATCAAAAAAAATCTGGTGCTTACTGCCGCGTGTCAATAAGTTCGACATTTTCGATTCTGACAGGTCTTTCCCTTCTAAAAGGGATTTCATCGACTTTCTCATTTCATGTAAATAGGTTTCTTGACACAAGAGCAGGATCCGTTCTTGGATCGGATCGGGAAAAAACAGTACTTTTGCCCACAACATCGTTTTCACCTCCGCTATTCTGATATGCATCAACAGTCGATTTCCTTTTCCTCTTATCAGCTGAATAAATGTTGATAATAAATAATGTGAAAATTGCTATATAATAGAATTAGCAATGAGGTGTTCGATGAAATCAATAAAATCATATCGTCGATTACTATTGATCCTTAGCGGTCTGACTGCATGTGCAGCCGGCTTTTTCCTTTTCTATCACGATAATACAGGTGAATCAATTGCACTGTTTTTTCTGAGTATCATTTTAATGACAGTTGTCTTTCTGATGACAGGATATGAGATCTATTCAGCGATGCATAACGATTCCCTTGACGAAGTGAAGGTTGATCAATCAAACTCATCCCAGATCGAAATCAAAACAGAAAAGGATGAAATACCCGAAGCGGAAATAGCCGAGTTAGATCAACCCAAGACGTCAATGGAGATCATTACGGAAAGAAACGATGCGGAATCAGGTTCAACTTTCTCAGATGATTCTGACGAAAGTAAAAAAGCTGTTAACGCTCTTGTTTCAGTTGAGATCGTCAATGATGAAGATGCATCAACTAAATCGGATTCTGATGGGACAGATGTTGATCAACATCTTGAATCCCTTGAAGCAGCGTCGGTTGAATCATCGACAGAACAAGAACAACTTTCGGAAACTGATCTCAAAAATGAACCAACTTCAATTCTCACTACTGTTTCTACCCTAAAATCAAAGAACCCTTTGAAACGCCTTCTCGGCAATAACAAAAAGCATAATTTGAATAATGTTTACTATGGAGATTGGATCGAGTTAGAGGATTCATACGGTATTTTCTCGGATCTCAAAGAAATCAATGTAGAAAACCGACAAACCAATATTTCTAAGCTTATCGGAGGAGAAGTATTGAAATATGACTTCTATGTTTGGGAAGGACACCCTGCCGTTCACTTTTTGTATAATCGGGAATCTCTCGGAGTTTTACCGAAAGCACTTTCCTATCAGTTGTGGGAGTTGAAAGATCATATCGAGAGGATCTCAGTCAAAAATATCCGACGCGCAAAAGTAAATCAAATCAGTGTCAATATCAGTTTGAATCTCACAGCCAAAACAAAATTGATTGAAATGTTCGGAGATCAAGTTTCTGAATCAACAATAAAGTCAAAATAAAAAGTCTTCTCAGACTTTTTATTTTGCGGTTCTATTTGAAACCATAATTCTTTAGTCGAATCAGAAAACTATTATTGATCAGCTTTTTGGTAAATAATTCTTTAAAAGTCACTGATTTAGTTTTATCTTCTACTCTGAGTTTTTCCAGTTCAAGACTGATTTTTTCTTTATCCGCCATCAGATCATAATAGAAATCTTCAAATCTACCTAATAACTCGATTGCATCACCCGAATAGCCTTCTGAGTGATGTGTGATCAAGTTCTCGTTTACATACATTTCTCCGTCCGTGATGGATTTGACTGTCAATCTTCCCATTTTATCCTCCTTTTAGATAATGAACTTGACCGAAATTCAGATCAAGTACACTTGTTTTATCGCAGGTTATTTTATGTTACAGAGTCGAAATCAATCGATCCAACGATTCAGCGAACTCATCATCATTCTGACTTGTTCGTTTCTTCGGCCCTTTGAAATGGTTTTTACCGGAGGATCTTCTGACTTTTTGAGCTTGATGACGATCAGAGAGCATTTGGTCGATATTATCGTTGGTATACCGAATTCCATTCTGATGGATCACAAAAGCACCTTTTCCCAGTGCCATTGCCGCAACTCCATAATCTTGCGTCACGACAATATCTCCTTTTGAACATCTGTTGATCAGCGCATAATCCACCGCGTCTGCACCTGCACTGATCTGAACGACCTCGCTGTAATCCGATCGCAGCATATGATTGAAATCACAAAGCAGCACCACCGGAATACTGTGATAAGCGGCGATGCTTTCGATAATATCTACTACCGGACAGGCATCCGCATCGACAAATATTTTCATAGGATACCCCCCCTTTTTTTGATTGAGATACATGATTATTCAAAGAATTTTTTCCATTCTGATATCCGCATACCAAGCTTCGTTCGAATAGGTAAAATGCGGATAACGAGCGATTTCATGATATCCCATTTTCAAATAGACATGTTGAGCTCGTAAATTATGTTCGAAAACGCCTAATTCGATGCGTTTAAAGCCCATGTTTCGACATTCATTCTCAAGAAACTCCATGGCTGTTTTTGCGATGCCTTTCCCCCAATAATCTCTTTCCCCAATCAAGATCGAGACCCATGCGGTCCTTGCTGAATTATCATACAACAGATGAAAATTCTTTGTGATCGACAAATCTCCGATCGGAATTTCACCGTCATATATAACATATTTTGATTGATCAGGATAATCGCTCATTGCGTGATAAGCATCATTCAACGTAAATTGTTCTAACTCTTTTTCAACAAAATTCGGATGCACAAACTGTGCGATCTCTTTATCGCTGTACCATTTGACCATTTGAACAGCCAGTACTTCACTTATTGCCATTGTTTCAAAACGGATCTTCATCATCATTTTAAGTTCTCCTATACTTGCATAATCATATCACACTCCGCTTGTGTGTGTCGATTTGATCAGATTCAAATGTGTTAGTTACTTTCGTTGCAGTTGACCTTCTTAACCCATGTTTTAGTCGCCTGCATGCCCTTATTCTATACCAAATTATGGACAACTCGCTAGAACCTAATAACCCATCCCCAATATATGATATAGTTACTTTATATAAATCGATCGTTAATCATCCGTCACGGAGGAAATAAAATGACGTTTAAAATAGTCAGAAATGATATTACCCAAATGTCTGTCGATGTAATCGTTAATGCCGCAAACTCATCACTCCTTCAAGGCGGTGGCGTTTGCGGAGCCATTTTCAATGCTGCCGGAGCAGAGATTTTGCAAGCAACTTGTGATCAACTGGGTCATTGTGAACCGGGTCAAGCTGTAATTACTTCGGGATATGCTCTTCCCGCCAAGTTTATTATCCATACAGTCGGTCCTGTTTGGCATGGGGGAACCCATGGTGAAGCAAAGATATTGGAGAATTGTTATTTAAATTCATTGGAACTCGCAAAATCAAGAGAGTTCAATTCGATCGCCTTTCCGCTGATATCGTCAGGAATTTACGGATATCCAAAAGATGAAGCGTTAACGATCGCTATAACGACGATCGGCAGTTTTCTGTTAAAAAATGACATGAACGTTACTTTGGTTGTTTATGATAAAAATGCGTTCGTATTAAGTGAGCGACTGTTTAGTTCGATTGAAAAATATATCGATGATAACTATGTCATCGACCATGTCGACTCACGATCAAATCGTCGTAGTGATAGTTATTCTTCTCAACTCAATGAGTTGATTTTGACCGATTCATTAAATGAGGATAGCCGTTTATCTCCTACAAGCGCAAAAGCAAAACGAAAAATCGAAGAAGTGATCTTTCATCTCGACGATTCATTTTCCGAACACTTATTCAGATTGATCGATGAAAAAGGCTTAAAAGATACCGATGTCTATCGGAAAGCCAATCTTGACCGGCGCTTATTTTCGAAGATTCGGAGTGATATCGATTATCGACCCAGCAAATCAACGGCGATCGCATTGGCGATTTCGTTGGAACTCAATTTGGATGAAACGCTGGATCTTTTGAGAAAAGCCGGATACACACTTTCCCACAGTAATAAATCAGATGTCATTATAGAATTCTTTATCGAATCCGGAAAACCGGATCTGTTTAAAATCAACGAAGTATTATTCAAGTATGATCAACCGCTTTTAGGAGCTTAAATGTCGCTTGACAAGCGACCCAATCGATTCTGATATTTGGTATTCTTTGCTCATAAAGAACGGAGAATACATATGAAAACAAACTTAACCGAATTAGTGTTTATTTTGGACAGAAGCGGATCGATGGCCGGTCTCGAATCGGATACAATCGGCGGATTCAACGGAATGTTGGAGAAACAAAAGAAAGAACCGGGTGAAGCGATGGTCACTACTGTGCTCTTCGACGATCAACTCGAGTTACTGCATGATCGATATGATATCCGCAGAATTCGTCCGGTCACGGAAAAAGAGTACTATGTCTGTGGTTCTACGGCACTCCTCGATGCGATTGGAACTACGATCGACCGATTAGGTAATTTCCAGAAATTTGCCTGTGAAAATCAACGAGCCGACAAAGTGATCGTTGTCATAACAACTGACGGAATGGAAAATGCGAGTCGCAAATACAGTTACGCGGATGTCCAAAAAATGATCAACCGCCAGAAAACGAGATTCGGTTGGGAATTCATTTTCTTAGGTGCCAATATCGATGCGATCGCAACAGCGGCAAAATTCGGAATCGATGCTGACCATACTTCAAATTTCAATGCCGACAAAAAAGGATTGGATGTCACTTTTAGCTCAATGAATGAGTTTGTTACGAATGTTCGAAATCAGAAGTTATTTTCAGCCAGTTGGAAATCAAATGTAGATCAAGATTTTATAAACAGGAAAAAATAAAACGAATATAAGTAAAATCTCCTGACATTTAAAATGTTCAGGGGATTTTTAATAATGATTATAATTGAATAAAGTTATTTGGCTTTTAGAATTTATGATTAATAATGTCGATCAACTTAAATTCATCATTCTCAAACTCGAATTTCAAAATATAATAATTGATCTGAGCCTTATTCAACACTATCCTCTTTTGAATCTGCAACGAATTTTTGCATCGCATATTTATGTTCATTTAAATATCGAAAATATATTCCATAGGAAAGTGATATCGACAAAATACCGATATTAAAAAAAGTCATGGAACCTAAGATACTGAACAAATTGAATAAATTGAACATCTTAGTCAAAACCGATATCACCAAAAATACCAGTACATATATACAGAGAAACATAAAATTATTGATATAACCTCTTCTGTACTGCTGAATTGGACTTGCATAGTAGTGTAATTTTTCACCGCATATCGAACAAGTGGTTCTTTTCCCGTTTCGAAAGGATGAAACAGTGATGATATTTCCGCAAATCGGACAATTAAGTGTCGGAGAATATCTGGGTAAACTAGAAAATAATTCATACTTGGTTTTTTTTCTATAAGGAATAGCATCCAATATCATCATAAAAAGTACAACCGGCAATAAAAGAATCGGCAGTTCACTATAA
>JGI24146J20443_1000453_pt1 | contig 32666 bp, 22 predicted proteins | sample BarGraIncub1131A_FD_20443 | JGI IMG/M metagenome (IMG submission 20443) | reverse complement strand
CTTTTTTATTGAAATATTGAGGCCCGTTCGTCTAGTGGCCCAGGACGTTAGGTTTTCATCCTAAAGATCAGGGGTTCGACTCCCCTACGGGCTACCTGGGATTAAAAGGGGACATCATCAGATGCTCCCTTTTTTTATGACACTATGTAATCGCAAGGTTACCAAACAAACGATTAAAATATCATTTATTTTATTAAATCGTATACATTTATTTGTTTTTTATCAAAAAACACTTACTTTTGCACTCCCTTAATCAAAGGGAAAAAACAAAGAATAAACGAAAGCTGCAGGAAAAATATAATAACAGATCATGGCTAACCATAAATCATCGCTCAAGAGAATCAGGTCAAACGACAAGAAAAGATTACGTAACAGGTACTATTCAAAGACTATGCGTAATGCAATACGTAAATTTCGTGCAATCAGTGTAAAAGATGAAGCTGCAACACAGCTGCCTGGTCTGGTTTCATTGATCGACAAATTGGCTAAACGTCTGGTCATTCATAAGAACAAAGCTTCAAATTTAAAATCGAAGTTAATGCGCAAGGTTAACACACTTTAATCTTTGCTCTAAAATAATTGAAAAGGCCCCAATGGGGCCTTTGTTTTTTTATGCCTGTGTTGTATATTTACATATAGTTTATAACAACAGGTAAGATGGAATATACGAATAAACTCACTATTAAACAATGGGCCGAGGATGATCGCCCACGCGAAAAACTACTCACCAAAGGCAGGCTGGCCCTCAGCAATGCAGAATTAATTGCTATCCTTATCAATTCAGGTTCCGTTGATGAATCAGCTGTTGATTTATCAAAACGCATGCTTGCGGCGTCTCAGGACAACCTCATTGAACTTTCTAAACTCAGTATTAAAGAACTCTGCGACTTTAAAGGCATCGGAGAGGCACGTGCTGCAACCATTACGGCAGCTCTGGAACTCGGACGCCGTCGAAGGGAGTCAGAGGCTTTGAAGAAAAAAACAATTGGCAGTAGTCATGATGCTTTCGAAGTAATGCAAAGCACGATGGCCGACATTAGTTATGAGGAGTTTTGGATCCTTTTGCTAAACCGTGCCAACCAGATCATCCGTAAGGTGAATATCAGTGAGGGTGGATTTTCAGGGACTGTGGCTGACCCCAAAAAGATCTTCAAGATGGCGCTTGAACATGGCGCCTCAGGAATCATCCTTTGCCACAACCACCCCAGCGGGAATTTAAAACCCAGTGATGCGGATCTTCAACTCACACGCAAGCTGAAAGAGGCCGGAATGCACCTTGACCTGCCTATCCTGGATCATCTGATCATCGGAGATGAAAAATATCTCAGCTTTGCAGATGAAGGGCTGTTATAAAAAAACGTCATGTCTCATATGAACTATGAAACATGACGCTTTCATCTTTCGGATCGTTATTTTAAAACAACGCTACCCTTCAACTTTATATCCTTTGAAGATGACCCGACCAATACTTCGAATTTAGTGGCATCGGCAATCCATCCTTTTTGATTTACATCATAATATGAGAATGCCCTCTTATCCAAAAACACGCTGATGGTCTTGGTCTCTCCTGCTTTCAGAAACACCTTGTCAAATCCCTTCAACTCTTTATAAGGACGTTCTACCTTGCCCCCAATCTCGTGTACATAGATTTGTGCAATTTCAGCCCCATCCATCTTTCCGGTGTTCTTAACACTAAAAGATACCGTTACTTTCACATTCCCCTTTAGACTAGATGAAGCTGGAGTAATTTTAAGATTCTGATAACCAAACGTGGTATATGAAAGTCCGAAACCAAACGGGAACAATGGCTCCACATTCCTGGTATCATAATACCGGTAACCAACCATCAGTCCTTCTTTATACTCAACCTTTTTATTTTTATTTACATCATAGTAATTATTAAAAGTCGGATTGTCTTCCAACTTCTTTTCAAAGGTTGCAGGCAGTTTGCCTGAAGGATTCAGCACACCAAACAGGATTTCAGCCAGAGCAGTTCCGCCCTCCTGACCTGAATACCATGCATGAACCAATCCCTTAACACTTCCCAACCAGCCTGCAGTTGCAACATTTCCACCTGCATATAAAACTACGATGGTATTTGGGTTCACTTTGGTTATCGCCTTGATCAGTTCTTCCTGTCCACGTGGAAGCGTAAATGTCCGGTCAGTTCCTTCTCCCTCAGTATTTTTATTAAAACCGACACATACGATCGCTACATCCGATTTTGCAGCCAGGTTAATCGCTTCATTGTTTTCAAGTTGAACTAGTTCCCTCCATCCTAAACGAATCTCAGCATCACCGGTTCCCTGATAATACTCCAGTTTCACAGTATGTATTTTACCGGTTTCCAGTTTAACTACATTAGTTTCATCGTTAGCGGCCTGATCCTGCCATCTGTCCAGCAATAACTTATCATCAATATATAAGCGGTAGCCATCATCACCACGAATTAAAAATTCATAACTACCAGTCTTTGCTACTTTGATTAAACCGGTCCAACGGGCAGAGAAATTATCTTTCGGAATATCCTGCATGGGTGGTTTAGTCCACGAAAAGTTGATCTGTTTATCGGTCCGGATCACTTTAGGTTCACCTTTCAACTCTTTATTATCGAAATACTCTGCCTTAAATCCCCTGGTTGCTGCAGGCTGAGCTGCATTCTGAAGTTCAGTAATACCCTGAGTATCCATGGGAGTATAGAAAACAGAAGTACGGAAAGTGGTATTATCACTGCTGTCTTCAATCCCCGGGCTGAAAACTACTTTGGTTTTATCTCCTGCAAGCGTTGTGATACCTGCATAGGCCGTCACTGAATGAAATGTAGTCGTATATGAACTTCCACCGCCAGCAGGCAGGATATTGGCATTGGGGCCGATTACAGCAATGGTCTTCACTTTCGATCTATCCAAAGGAAGGATCTTTTGATCGTTTTTCAATAATACGATACCTTCGCGGGCGCCCTGCAAAGCAATCTGGCTGTTTTCGGGATTATCCAGCGCAATGTTTTTATCGGCCTGAGGATTATCATAGAAACCATACTGCATGATCACGGTCAGCATCCTGCGTACCTTATCGTCGATGGTTGATTCCTTGATCCTGCCATCTTTGATGGCTGGCATCAAAACTTTCTGATTCATATAAATAGCGGATGGCATCTCCAGATCAAGTCCTCCATTAGCAGCGCCAACACCATCATAAACAGACACCCAGTCCGACATGACGAATCCTTTAAATCCCCACTCCCCTTTAAGGATTTCATTGATCAGGTGATCATTCTGTGAGGCATGAACCCCATTAACGAGATTGTAACTGGTCATCAAGGCAGAAACATGTCCTTCCTTAACCGCTGCTTCGAAACCGGGCAGATAGATTTCACGCAGGGTGCGTTCGTCCATGTCCGAGCTTACATTGTGACGGTCCCATTCCTGATTATTGGCAGCGTAATGTTTAACAGTTGCAACCACTTTCTGTGACTGTACCCCACGAATAAAGGCGGCAGCCATTTTCCCTGTCAGGAAAGGATCTTCACCTAGGTATTCAAAGTTGCGGCCATTCAATGGTGATCGATAAATATTGATACCGGGGGCAAGCAAGATGTTTACACCTCGTGCCCGGCCATCCCTTCCAAAAGCCTCTCCAACCTTGGTTTCCAGAGCCGGATTCCAGGTCGAAGCCATTTCAATACCAGCAGGATAATTGGTCGTAGGACCATAATTTCTGACCCCTACCGGACCATCCGACATCTTGATTGCAGGTAGGCCAAGCCGTTCATAAGGACGGATATAGAACCCCTGATAACCTCCCAGGTAGTCGATCTTTTCTTCAAGTGTCATTTTTGACAACAGATCGTTTACCCGGGCTTCAATGGTTGCAGACGTGTTTTTATACACCGGGGTCTGCGCAAATGCATTATTCATCAGGATACTGCTCATAAGCAGTAACAATAAGAGGAATGATTTTTTCATGTTATCTTACATTATCTTAAAACAAAAAACTACTCATTTAATTTGAAAACAAATATATTGCTTAAAGAATAAAAAGTCTTTCTTTTTATTACATCTTAACTATAGCATTTCCATTAATTTCATCAAATAATTGTATAAAACAATTCCAGGGTGTATTCGTTCCTCCGGTTTCATCCAACTGTTTGGCATTGAACCCATCCATAAATGTCCCGGCATCAGTCCAGACTGTCTGCATTAACCCTAGAAACCGCTGGCCCATGTCCCAGGACGACCTTTCCTTGAATTTCAACAGGTCTTCATATTGCATCTTTGCCACTAAAGGCTTTTTCCAGGTGCAGGTAACCACCTTCAGACCCTTCATTGCGAAATAAACCGGAGTTTGTTCGGCCCGTTCATAGTGCCAGTCACAGATCACCACATCCCTTGGAATCAGGTCAACAGCTCTGTAGGTCCCGTTACCACTCGCTTCCCAGATGCCGATACTGGTTGTTTTCCCATCGATTAACCTATCTCCCCAAATCCATAATGTCCTGTTCTGAGCGGCCAGGTGATTCCGGATAGTGGTCACTTCACCGGCAAAGAGTTCAGCCTTGTCCTTCCCCGAACAACGTGGGCACTTGTCTGTCCCGATATAAAATACCTCATCCATCCCGGCATGAAATGCATCGGTTTCAAACACATCGCACAACTCATCAACCAATGCAAAGACAATTTTATGCACCTCCGGATGAAGCGGGCAGTAACTCTTGCAGTAGAGGCTATCGCTGTTGGGCCAGCTGTAATTTTGTGGCATCTGGATCCATGGCGTTTCATCAAACTGGGGATAAACCTTCAGCAGGTTCCCGGTCTTCCCGGCCCACGACTGATGACCTAACAGGTTAATCTGCGGAATGATTTTGATCCCGTTTTTCCTACAGACCGTGACGATCTTCTTAACATCTTCTTTTGACAACGCCGTGCTGTCTCTCAGTTCGGGATGACTTTCGTACTGATAATTATAATCAACCCTTAATATCAATGTATTAACCTTTCTCGGAGCCAACTCATCATTGATGAATGCAACGAATTGATCCAGTTTAGCCGGTTTGGGAACGCCAATACAGAATCCACGGACAGGAATAACCGGTTCCGGTTTATCCTGACCCCAACTCATTTCACAAAACAACAAAGAGCAGAAAAGAACGGTATATTTAAACATCAAATAAGATTTCATAATTGAATAACTGTTTTAGTAACTTTGACACACTTAATTTTTATACCATGAATGCTACCTGGAAAGAACACTACAAGTTACGAACTTTTGATGTTGACTTAACAAATCATGTAAAAATCAGTTCTATTTTTAACTTCATGCAGGAATCAGCTTCAAATAGTGCCGATTCACTGGGATTTGGATACGATCAACTCATCGATGAGCAATTGTTCTGGGTGCTTTCAAGAGTAAAAATCGAGCTCAATCCACTCCCCTCATTGGGTGATGAAATCATGATCGAGACCTGGCCCCGGGGGATAGATAAAATATTTGCGCTACGCGATTTCCTCATTTATAATAGTGACAATACCCTGATTGGAAAAGCCACCACTTCATGGTTGATGCTTGATGGTAAGACGAAACGCCCTGTCCGTCCCGACATCCTGATCCAACGCATCCCTCCGGAAGGAATTGAAAATGCCATAGAACAGGTATGTGGAAAAATAGAAACGAATCCGGATATGGATTTCGTCAATGAAGTAAGGGTCGGATATACCGATATTGACATCAATCAACACCTCAACAATGTCCGTTACATTGAATATATCCTCAATTGTTTTCCGACAGACCTTTTCAAAAAGAAACGCATCAATAGTCTGCAGGTCAATTTTCTAAACGAATCCAGATACAACGATGCCATCCGGATCTTCAAAACCGGGGCAGGTGATGACTCCATCGGATATTATATAGAAGGCATCAATCAAAACGAACAGAAAGTCTTCCAGGCTTCAGTAAACTGGGATGATTAATTGAAAATAGCCTTATAACTATTCCTTCAAAATTCATTAAAGGAAATTTCAGGGTTAATTGAGCCAGGGTTAAGGCATACTCTATGAGTATGCCTCAAGTATGCCTTAACTATGCTTTAACTATGCCTAAACCCTTAATATTAAGAGTGTTTTATCAAACTGTTCTGAGAATGAAAAAACACCCTTTTGGCCTCCGAAAAGGCCAAATATTTTATCTTCCGCCAGGAGGACAGTACTGGTAAAGGAAATGAGTACTGATGTTTGAAAGATGCGCCGAGGTGCCTTGTCCCTCAAAAATACCATGGGTCCGGTTGGGATATGCCATCATCTGGAAGATTTTATTGTTTTTGATCAATGCGTTGATCAGCACTTCAGCATTGGCATAATGCACGTTGTCATCACCGGTTCCATGGATATAGAGAAGGTTACCACGCAGACCGGCAGCATGGGTATAAGGCGAACCGGCAAGGAAGTCTTCCATGTTTTCTGAGGGCAAACCCATGTAACGTTCCTGGTAAGTATTGTCATAGGCCAGCTGGTTTCCAACGGCTGCTATAGCTATCCCTGTTTTATAGATTTCCGGATATTGAAACAGCAGGTTCAAAGTGCTTGATCCACCACCACTCCAGCCATGTACGGCAACCCTGCTGGTATCAACAAAATTCCATTTAAGGATCTCTTTGGCGGCCATTGCCTGGTCGCGGATATTGAGGATCCCGATCTTGCGGTAAATAGCTTTGCGCCATTCACGTCCCTTGGGTGCAGGGGCTCCGCGGTTTTCGACAGAAACGTAGAGATATCCCTTATCAGCCACGAAGCCTCCAAACTGAGCATCACGCCCTACTCCATTCCGATCGTTCACTGTGCAGGCTGCAGGTTCGCCATAGACAGAAAAGAAGATGGGGTATTTCTTTGAAGGGTCAAAATCTTTTGGTTTTGCCATCCATCCGTCCATCTCCACACCATCCACTGTCGTCACCTTGAAGAAAGAGATCTGTTTTCCAAGTGGATCGGCTTTGAGGTTGGTTGCAATACTCAGTTTATCATCCATAGGCTTGTAATCGGGCAGGCTGACCCACTCGGATGCCGAAAAATAGAGGTGACTCGAGAAGCTGTGACGCGCCCAGTTTCCATTTGGCGAGAAAGTATAATTGTGGGTGCCTTCAGGATCTTTTGCGTTGACAAATTCCGGTGCTGAACTTCAATCCAGTTTAGCCTTGTAGAGATAACGCTGTGTGGCATTGGTTGGGGAGGCACTATAATATATCACGTTATGAGGTTCATCGATGAGATATATTTTCATCACATCAAAGTTTCCGGAGGTAATGAGTTTTTCTGATCCATCAAGTCCGATCCTGTACAAATGTCTCCATCCATCCTTTTCACTGGCCCAGACAAAGGCTTTTTTCTCTTCAATCCAGTTCCAGCCTACATTGTCACCACCGTTCCAGAATGCATCCACATCGACCCAGGCCTTATCGCTTTCAGACCAGATCTGTTTGCTGAGTCCTGTGTGGGTATCAGCCAATAAGATCCTTGATTCATTTTGTTTGCGATTGAGTTGTTGAATGATGAGCGCATTATTATTGGCCCATTCCATTTTAGCCAGGTAATTCTGACGAAGATCACCATTGGTATTGATCCATTTGGTTTTAGCCGTCAATAGATCTACAACGCCAATCTTAACCGGAGAGGGATCTGTTCCAGCTTTTGGATATTCGACCGGAACCACAAAAGAATAAGTAGAATCAGTAGTGTTAAGCATCAGATAATTGCGAACCTGAGAAGCGTCAGTATTCCAAAATGCAATCCTTGTCCCGTCAGGACTCCATCGGAATCCATCCCTGCACATCAATTCTTCAGCATAGACCCAATCGAAAGTGCCATTGATGTTGCGGTCCCTGGTATCGAAAGTCAGTTGTTTCACTTTGTTGGTCAATAGGTCTTCGACATAAAGGTTATAAACGACCGTGTTATTTTTCTTGTCCTGATAAACATAGGCCACTTTATTTCCGTTAGGTGAAAATTTAGCATACATCAATCCATTCTGACGTAAACCAGTTCCTAACTGGACCAGTTTTTTGTTCCCGGTATTATATACCCAAACTTCACCGGTTGTCTTATGATAAAGGGTAGTAATCTTGACATTCAGCAATAATTTTTTATAATCATCAGACCATTTGAATCCCGAAAGTTGAATGGCCTGGGTTGATCCTTTAGGAATAAACTGATCTGCTTCGACCAATGTTGTTTTGTTCATCGATGGGAGTTCTACTTTCACCATTTTGCCACTTTCGATGATGGTATAGCTATTCCCATCGGCCATCCAGTTCATCGATTGCGGTAAACAATAGATAGTCAGAACACTCAGCAAAACGGCAAGTAATATTTTTCTTAGCATCTTAAGGTACTTTTATTAATTGGGGTGACCTTTAATTGCTTGCTAAAATACAAAATAAGGATTACCCATAATGATTATTTTTTTAGTTAATTTTGATTTTGTTTAAATAAGACTCAATTTTTATTAGACAAAAAATCAAACTAAAATTCATTTTTAATGTTTCTATCTTTCTAAACCAAAAATTATGACATTTCAGGAAAGTTTAAATTGGCGTTATGCAACAAAACGCATGAATGGTACAAGTATAGATGCCAAAAAACTTAACAAAATCTTAGAAGCTATCCGAATGGCTCCCAGCTCAATGGGATTACAACCTTTTTCAGTAGTCGTTGTTGAAGATCTCAAGACCCGTCAGACAATGGCTCCGGCTTGCTTTAATCAGCCACAGATCACCGAGTCGGGCGCAGTACTCGTCTTTTCAATATGGAAGCAAATTACGGAAAAAGAGGTCACGACCTTTATCGAGAATGTAGCTAAAACACGGAAAGCTACGGCAGAAAGTCTGGAAGGTTTTAAAAATATGCTCCATGGTTTTATCGGGGGCAAGTCACAGGAAGAACTTCAGGCCTGGGCTGCACGACAGGCCTATATTGCATTGGGTTTCGGCCTGGCTGCCTGTTCGTCAGAAGAAGTAGACAGCACGCCCATGGAAGGATTTAATCCTGCTGCCTTGGATGAAGTGCTGCATCTTGATGCAAAAGGCTTAAAATCAGTCGTCATTCTATCTATCGGTTACCGGGATGCAGAAAAAGATCATCTGACCAAGGCTGCTAAAGTCAGGCGCGCCTCTCATGACTTTTTCGTCAACATTTAACTGAATTATTTTATATATTTGAAGAAAAGATAAACCACCATATCATGAAATCAATTTTTCAATTACGAATAATACTGGATAACTTCAAACCGGAAATCAACCGAACAGTATTGGTTGAATCTGATATAGATCTACACCGGTTACATTTGGTCATTCAATATTCCATGGGTTGGGAGAACTCACACCTTTATAGTTTCGACAGCAACGACATCCGTTATGAAGTCAATGAAGAGGTCTATGACAAGACTTCAAACTATGATTTCGGTGTTTACAAAGTCAAGTTGAAACTGGATAAAAACAATTGGGATGAGCTTTTTGCCAAGATGCCTCACATGGCAAAACACGTGCGTGTTCCAAAGAAAGATGTAGACTGCAGGGAAAAGATCATCTCTGAAATCTTTACTAAAGAGGGCGACACTTTAAGCTATACCTATGATTTCGGTGATAGCTGGAAACATACCGTCACGCTTGAAAAGATACTGGAACCTGAAGCAGGGAAATTCTATCCGGTTTGTATTGAGGCAAACAATGCCTGTCCGCTTGAAGATTGTGGTGGGATACCGGGATACATGCAATTTCTGGAAGCCATTAAAGATAAGAACCATCCAAATCATCAGGAGATGCTGGAATGGTGTGACGGCGATTTCGATCCTGCTGCAGTTAATTTGAAGAAAATAAATTTGCAGTTGAATAAGTTATTTACAAGCAAAGCGGCACAACTCCTTAAAGCTTAATAGGAATGAATAAAAAAAACGCTGGTGCAGATTTAAAATCTGCACCAGCGTTTTTTTTATAAAAGGATATTACTAAATCACCCCTTGATCAAGCATAGCATACGCTACTTTTATAAATGCGGCAATATTTGCACCCTTAACATAATTGATATATCCGTCGGGTTGTGTACCGTGTTCAACACAAGCGGTATGGATATTCCGCATGATTTCATGCAAACGCATATCCACCTCGGCAGCTGACCAATTTAATTTCATCGAGTTTTGTGACATTTCAAGACCTGAGGTAGCAACTCCGCCAGCATTTACAGCCTTACCCGGTGCAAAGAGCAACTTGTTCGACATGAATACTTCAATGGCTTCAGGTGTTGATGGCATATTAGCACCTTCGGCAACAGCGATACAGCCATTCCTGACAAGGGTTTCAGCATCTGCTTTTTCCATTTCATTCTGTGTAGCACAAGGAAGAGCGATATCGCATTGTACTTCCCATGGTCTTTTCCCTGCAACGAATTTTGCATTGGGGAATTTCTGAGCATAAGGAGCAACAATGTCAAGATTAGATGATCTCAAATAAAGCATGAAGTCAATCTTTTCACCACTGATACCTTCTGAATCGTAGATATATCCATCAGGACCCGAGATCGTGACTACCTTGGCGCCAAGCTGAGTAGCTTTTGTGACGGCACCCCATGCAACATTACCAAAACCTGAAATAGCAACTCTTTTTCCTTCAAAAGTCAGTTTCTTAGTTGCCAGCATTTCCTGTGCAAAATAAACTGCACCAAATCCGGTTGCTTCCGGACGAACCAATGATCCACCCCAATTGATGCCTTTTCCTGTAAGGACGCCTACATGCTCCCTTGACAGTTTCTTGTACATACCAAACAGGAAGCCAATTTCACGACCACCTACGCCAATATCACCTGCAGGAACGTCGGTCTCCGGACCAATCACTCTCCATAGTTCAAGCATGAAAGCCTGGCAGAAACGCATAATTTCGGTATCCGATTTTCCCTTTGGACTGAAGTCTGAACCGCCCTTGGCACCACCCATTGGAAGCGTGGTAAGCGCGTTCTTGAAGATCTGTTCAAAACCAAGGAACTTAAGAATACTCAGGTTCACGCTTGGGTGAAACCTTAAGCCGCCTTTGTAAGGGCCAATTGCATTGTTAAACTGGATGCGATAACCAATGTTTACCTGAACCTTGGCATTGTCGTCAACCCAGCAAATTTTAAAGGTAAGGATCCGATCGGGCTCTACGAGGCGATCGATAATGTTGGCTGAAGCAAATTGTGGATTAGCATTGTAAACGTCTTCAATTGATTCTAAAACTTCGCGAACGGCCTGAAGGTACTCAAATTCGCCTGGATGTTTTCTTTCCAGATCAGTCATTATTTTTTCTAAATTCATTTGTTAAGGTAATTAATGTAATTGGATAATATATTAGTTTGTAAATACAATTAATTTGCAAATTTAAGTGGATTATTATGATAATTCAAATTAATAATGATATTTATTTCTTTATAAAAAACAGGATAATCTTTTAAAAATCAGTTAGTTTTTATATGAATCTTATTTGCTTTTCTGAGCATATTTCATTAGAAAACAAATGAAAATTAATATAGAATCACTCATTTAAAATGGGGTATCTGATTTTAAATCTTAGTAATTATTTAGATTTTGGCTTTTATCTACTCCTTTAAATGAGACACCCGATATTTAAAAAGGGGGTATTCAAATTAAATCATGGTTTTAAATTCAAAGTGCATAAATGGTCACCCGGTATTTTCTGGGATAAACCTATTAGATTTGCATGTTGTGTGTAAGAAATTCCGGTTAATAAATTGGGAAAGGCATTAACTTTGGGGGTGAAATTATAAATAACTTGCCATGAACGGAGACCCCCGGGTGTATGAAACACTGAAAAACCTTCAGATTGATTTTGAATATCATGAACATCCTGAAGCCCCGACCATAGAAATTGCGTTGCAATATTGGAAGGACATCAAAGAAACGACGCATTGCAAGAATCTTTTTTTCAGAAACCACAAAGGGAATAAACATTATCTGGTCATTTTGGAACACAGGCAGGATTTGGATATTCACGATCTGGAACATCGTCTGAAACAGGGAAAGCTTAGTTTTGCCTCACCCGAAAGGATGGAAAAATATCTTGGATTGAAGCCGGGATCGGTCTCTCCCTTTGGGTTGGTAAACGATACAGGACATCATGTACATTTGTTTCTGGACGAGAACATCCGGCATCTGCCCAGGATCAGTTTTCATCCCAACGTAAATACGGCTTCTATCGTCATAACATTCAGCGACTTTGAAAGATATCTCGCCTGGACCGGGAATGCTTTTGAATATATTAGTCTTTACTGATCAATTCCAAATGTTCCGGATGATTCGTTTTTAGCTAATTTTGTTCAATACGACCTTTATATGAGTATTTCAGATAATTTAACCGACATCAGACAGCACATCCATGAGTCCGTTTGCCTGGTTGCCGTTTCAAAAACTAAACCCATCAGCGCACTTCAACAGGCCTACCAGGCCGGTCAACGCGTATTCGGAGAAAACAAGGTTCAGGAACTGTGTACGAAACAGGCCGAGATGGCCAATGATATCCGGTGGCATTTTATAGGTCATCTGCAAACGAACAAGGTTAAGTATATCGCCCCGTTCATCAGTCTGATTCATAGTGTTGACAGCCTGAAACTAATGCAGGAAATCAATAAAGAGGCGCTGAAAAACAACCGCATTATTCATTGTTTACTTGAATTCCATATTGCCAGTGAGGAGAGTAAGTTTGGACTGAACCTGGCATCAGCAAATACTATTTTATCTTCTGCAGAATTCCATAAAATGGAAAACATCCGCATTGATGGCGTGATGGGGATGGCCACCTATACAGAAGACATTCAGCAGGTTCATCGGGAGTTTCATAATCTGAAGAACATTTTTGATCAGCTCAAATCAGCCCATTTTCCAAAGCAGGAACATTTTAAGATCATATCAATGGGAATGTCGGATGATTACCCCATTGCCATAGAGGAAGGCAGTACCATGATAAGAGTGGGGAGTTCAATATTCGGTGAGCGGTAAACAGAAAAAAAAATTGCATCCTTAGTTTTTCTAAGAATGCAACTTTTGGTAGCGGGGACGAGAATTGAACTCGTGACCTTAGGGTTATGAATCCTACGCTCTAACCAACTGAGCTACCCCGCCGGGTTTGAGGTTGCAAATGTAGTAATCTTTCCTGAAACTGCAAATAGCAGGACTGATTTATTCAATAATTATCCACGGTATGATTAGGAATTACTGATTTTCACACACTTCACCCCTACTCAGCCTTCAAACACTTCCTCAGGAAGCGGGATGTCACGTTTCTTATTCAACTGACTGATTGTTAAACCACAAATCACCATTAAAATACCGGCTCCCTTTTGGACTGAAAAGGCTTCGTTCAGTAAAAAGTAAGAACCGATGGCTGTAATTGCGGGTATCAGGTTTGAAAAAATACTGGTCTTGCTTACACCTATTTCGCGTGTGCCGATGGCAAAGAAGACAAAAGCCAACGAAGAGGCAAATACAGCCAGCATCAGCAACGAACTGACCCATGAAGCATTGAAGGTCACCGACGACAGCTTGTGGGCTTCAAAGATCAGAAAAAGGGGTAAAAACATGAAAGAACCTATTAGGTTTTGATTGGCAATCACTGTGAATGCCGAATAATGAAAAGCAAGCCGTTTCAACATCATCGAGTAGACGATGGCTGCAACGACAGCAAATCCAAGACACATCAAGCCTAACGGTGCAGCATTCAATGAGAGGTCTTTATTGACCAGCATCACCAACACACCTGCAAAAGAGATGACCATTCCACCAATATTCAGCATCGAAAGTCGTTCTTTCAGAAAGAAAAAAGCTGCAATAGGTGAAAACACAGGAATCGTTGCAATGATAACCGCGCTGATTGTTGCAGAGGAGTTTTTGAGTCCGAAATTCTCACCGAGGAAATAAAGAAAGGGGTTAAACAGCGCCGAGATCAGGAACATCTTGTAATGTTCCTTCTTAACCTTTTCGAGCTTTCCAAAAAGTTTTAACCCGCCGAAAAGGATTGCCGACGAGAGGATTAATCTGAAAAAGACCGTGGTGATGGGTTCAAGGTATCTGAAAACAATCGTAGACCAGACAAAAGACATTCCCCAGAATATCATCGAAAGAACTATAATTGTATAAAGTTGTACTTTTTTATTCCTCAGCATATTTAACAAATAATCCTTAATAACTAATTCAATAGATATAAATCCGAAAACTTTCGTGCAAAAGTAAGCATTCCCTTAAATCTAAAAGAGTTCTGATTATCTTTGTTTAAACAAAAATGTGCATGTATTCCGAAAGTCAAATCCGCAATATACAAAGCCTCACTGGCAAACTTAAAGGTGATCTCTACACCGACACTGCAACTCTGCTCATGTATTCAACAGATGCTTCCGCTTACCGGGAGGTGCCCTTGGCTGTAGTCAGAGCCAAAGACACGGATGATCTAAAGGTACTGATCGACTTTGCCAGGACAGAACAAATCCCCCTGATCCCAAGAACTGCAGGCACTTCGCTTGCCGGACAGGTAGTCGGAACAGGGATCGTTGTAGATGTATCGCGTTATATGACCCGGGTTTTGGAACTCAACGAAACAGACCACTGGGTGCGTGTAGAACCCGGGGTGATACTCGATGAACTGAATCTGATTGCTGCCCGTTCAGGGCTCTTCTTTGGGCCTGAAACCTCAACATCGAACCGTTGCATGATAGGCGGGATGGTTGGCAACAACTCCTGTGGGTCACATTCATTGGTTTATGGCAGTACCCGTGATCACATATTGAATATCAGAGTCCTTTTATCGGATGGCAGCGAAGTAGAATTCGGTTCGTTAACTAAAAAGGAATTTGCAGATAAATGCAGTTTAACCTCTTTAGAAGGTGATATTTACAGACAAATGCAAACTGCACTCGTCAATAAGGAGATGCAGGATGAAATCAGGCAGCAGTTTCCAGACCCTGAGCTGGAACGCAGAAACAACGGATACGCCATTGATTATCTGCTCGAAACAGAGCCTTTCACAAATAACGCTACTTCTTTTAACTTCTGCAAGTTAATAGCGGGCTCAGAAGGGACGCTTTGCTTCATCACAGAAATTAAACTGAACCTGGTCCCTTTGCCACCTAAAGAAAACATGCTGATTGCTGTTCACATGCATACCCTCAATGAATCTTTCAAAGCCAACCTGATTGCCTTGAAACATCATCCGGTTGCTGTTGAGCTGATGGATAATGTCATTATTGAACAAACCAGTAACAACATATCCCAAAGGAAGAATCGTTTCTTCATAGAAGGAGATCCCGAAGCGCTTCTGTTGATCGAGTTTGCCGGAGAAAGCCGTGAAGAACTGGATGCAATTGCTATCCAGGTCGAAGCAGGTTTAAGGGCAGAAGGTTTTGGTTATCATTTTCCACGCATCTATGGCAAGGAAATCAGTAAGGTTTGGGCATTGCGTAAGGCCGGACTCGGAGTCCTTTCCAACATCCCCGGAGATGCAAAACCAGTTGCAGTAATTGAAGATACCGCCGTCTGTCCAAAGTATTTTCCTGATTATATGTCTGACTTCATGTCCATGTTGGAAACAAACAACCTGAGCTGTGTCTATTATGGGCATCTTGCAACCGGAGAACTCCATTTAAGGCCTAAATTGAACCTGAAAGATCCTGCAGATGTGAAGCTCTTCAGAACAGTGGCGCTTGAGACAGCCCGGCTGGTCAAAAAATACCGCGGCTCTTTGAGTGGCGAACATGGCGACGGGAGACTCAGGGGAGAGTTTATTCCATTGATGCTGGGTGAAAAGGTTTACAGTCTCTTCAAAGAGATCAAGAAAACCTGGGACCCGCAAGGCATTTTTAATCCGGGCAAGATCACCGACACACCCCCCATGGATTCAAGCCTGCGCTTTGAACCCGGGAAGCCGGTTCCACAAATAGATACCATCTTTGACTTCTCATCCACACAGGGCATTCTCCGTGCTACCGAACAATGCAATGGCTCAGGTGACTGTCGCAGGACTTCAGTCATTGGCGGATTGATGTGTCCCAGTTACCAGGCTACCCTCGACGAGAACACGTCAACCAGAGCCAGGGCCAATATCCTCCGGGAGTTTCTGACGCGTACCACCAAAAAAAATCCTTTCGATCATAAAGAGATCTATGATGTGTTGGATCTTTGTTTGTCGTGCAAGGGATGCAAATCTGAATGTCCATCCAACGTAGATATTACGAAGTATAAGGCAGAATTTATGCAGCATTGGTATGATGAGCATGGAATCCCTTTGCGTTCATTCCTCATTGCTAATATCAGCCGGGTAAACCGTCTGGGTGCTCTCGTTCCTGCCATCTTTAATTTTATTATTACCAACAGTTTTACTTCGGGGATCCTTAAAAAGGTACTTGGGTTTGCTCCAGAAAGGAGTATTCCAAGGTTATACCGTATAACGTTGAATAGCTGGATATCCCGGAATAAAAAGATACTGCCCAAACCTGAAACACTGAAGGGTAAAGTATATCTTTTTGTTGATGAGTTTACCAATTACAACGATACCGAAATAGGCATCAAGGCTGTGCAACTTTTGAATAGATTGGGTTATCAGGTTGAAGTTCCCCGACACTATGAGAGCGGTCGCACTTATTTATCCAAGGGGATGATCAGAAGGGCAAAACTGCTTGCGATAAGGAATGTAATACTATTGAAAGACTTGATCACAGTAGATACCCCCTTGATTGGGATAGAACCTTCAGGCATCCTCAGTTTCCGTGATGAATACACAGAACTGGTAGGAGCCGAACTGAAGAACGATGCCATTAAACTTGCAAAATCATGTCTCTTGTTCGACGAATTCATCGTCCGTGAAGTAGAGAAAGGCAATATCACCCACAAACAGTTTACCAATGCCAAACAGCATGTGAGGCTGCACGGTCATTGTCATCAGAAAGCTATCGCCTCAACTGCTTCAACGGCAGCTATGCTGTCATTACCCTTTAATTATTCAGTTGAAGAATTGAAGACAGGATGCTGTGGTATGGCCGGCGCTTTTGGCTTTGAAAAGGAACACTATCACGTTTCAATGAAAGTGGGGAGCCTGAGGTTGTTTCCGGAAGTAAACAATACACCTGAAGATATGATTATCAGTGCACCTGGAACCAGTTGCCGTCATCAGATTAAAGATGGTACCGGAAGAACTGCATTGCACCCCATTGAAGTTCTTTTTAATGCATTAAACTAAGGAAAGTAGAGACGCAAAATTTTGCGTCTCTACAATTTATTTCCCAACAACAACTTTTTTCCTGATATTCAATACCAACCCATCATAAGCAAGCTCAGTATCATTGAATATTGGTTTTGCCTCATAAAGAAACGGATTCAGATCATCGTACCGGGCCGAATAGTGCCCAAGGATCAGTCTCTTCGCTCCTGCCAGATGAGCGATCTGAGCTGCTTGTTCACCTGTAGAATGATACTTGAGCTGGGCCTGTTCAGATAGCTCTTTTAGAAAAGTAGCTTCATGATACAGGATATCTACACCTTTAATAATGGGAATGATGGATTCGTTATAACGGGTATCCGAACAATAAGCATATGAACGCGGTGGCGCAGGAGCAACAGTCAGTGAGGCATTGGGAATCACCGTACCGTCTTCCATGATGTAATCAGCTCCCCTTTTGATGTTTTCATACTCGGTATAAGGAATTTTTTCGCTTAATACAACCTCTTTTTTCATATTCCGAAGTCCTTGTTTCTCCCTGAACAGGAAACCATGTGTTGGAATCCGGTGTTCCAGAGGAATGGTGATGACCTCCATCCCTTCGTCTTCATAAATAAGCTCGGAGACCTCAGGATTTGTGACATGAAAAAACAGGTCATAAACCAGTTCGGTGTTTGAGTAGGTCAATTGTAACCGGATGATTTCTTCAAGACCTTGTGGTCCGTAGACATGCAGTTCGCGATTACGTCCCAGCAGGTGAAGAGTGGAGATAAGACCGACAAGTCCAAAGTAATGGTCACCATGTAAATGACTGATAAAAACGGCGTGAAGTCTTTGAATACGATTGAGGTATCTGCGTAGTTGCAATTGAGTCCCTTCGGCACAATCAATCAGGTATAATTTATCATGGTAATTGATTACCTGGCCCGATGGGTTGCGTTCATTAGTCGGTATAGAGGAACTGCATCCCAGTATTGTTATCGTAAACCCCATTCCTGATTATTTTTTTTGCAAAAGTACAATATCAACTTCACTAATAACAAAAAAGCTCTCCTTATGGGGAGAGCCTTTTTGAATTTATTTTAAGAAAATGATTAGTCTTCTTTTACTTCTTCAGCAGGTGTTTCAACAATTTCGGCTGGTGTTTCAGCAACTTCGGCTGGCTTTTCAGCTGGCTTCTCTACTGGTTTTTCAGCTTTTACAGCTTTAACGGCTTGCTTTTCTGATTTTTCCATATTGGATTTCAAGTTGATCAAGGCTTCCAGATCACCCAGTGTTGAGCGTTCGATATTATCCTTGAGTTTCTTGACAGCACGTTTAGTTGTTTGTTCAGCAGATTCCTGCTTAGCAACTTCCTTAACCTTTTCAGCTACGATTGTATCCTGGAATAACTTACTGTGTGAAAGAATGATTTTCTTGTTGTCTTTCGAAAATTCAATCACCTTAAAGTCGAGTGTTTCTTCAGCCTTAGCTGTAGTTCCATCTTCTTTCACAAGATGACGGGTTGGAGCAAAACCTTCTACACCATAAGGAAGCGTGATGATGCCACCCTTGTCCGTAACGGTAGTAATAGTGCCTTTATGAACAGAGTTTACAGTGAAGATACCTTCGAATACATCCCATGGATTTTCTTCGAGTTGTTTATGTCCAAGGCTTAGACGACGGTTATCAGTGTCTACATCAAGAACAACTACATCTATTTCTTCTCCAATCTTCGTAAATTCGGCAGGATGCTTGATCTTCTTTGACCAGCTTAAATCGCTGATGTGGATCAGACCATCTACACCTTCTTCGAGTTCAACAAAAATACCGAAGTTAGTGAAGTTGCGAACGATTGCTTTATGACGTGAGTTCATAGGATATTTTTCCTTGATATCAGCCCATGGATCTGGAATGAGTTGTTTGATACCCAATGACATCTTACGATCATCGCGATCCAGTGTAAGGATAACACCTTCTACTTCATCACCGACTTTCAGGAAGTCCTGAGCTGAACGTAAATGCTGGCTCCATGACATTTCTGATACATGGATCAAACCTTCTACGCCTGCAGCGATTTCGATGAATGCACCGTAATCTGCAATGACAACAACCTTACCCTTAACGGTATCCCCAACCTTGAGGTTTTCGTCAAGTGCATCCCATGGGTGAGAAGTAAGTTGTTTCAGACCCAAAGCAATACGTTTTTTGTTTTCATCAAAGTCGAGAATAACAACCTTGATCTTCTGATCAAGCTGTACAATTTCTTCAGGATGATTGATACGACCCCATGAAAGGTCAGTAATATGGATCAGACCGTCAACACCACCAAGGTCAACAAATACACCATAAGAAGTAATGTTCTTAACGGTACCTTCGAGAATCTGACCTTTTTCAAGTTTAGCGATGATTTCAGCTTTCTGTTGTTCGAGTTCGTCTTCAATAAGCGCTTTGTGTGATACAACAACGTTTTTGTATTCATGATTGATTTTGACAATCTTGAATTCCATAACCTTGTCGACGAAAATATCGTAATCACGAATAGGTTTAACGTCAATCTGTGAACCTGGTAAAAATGCTTCAATACCAAAGATATCAACGATAAGACCACCCTTGGTGCGGCATTTAACATAACCTGTAACTATTTCCTGCTTGTCGAAGGAATTGTTTACACGTTCCCATGCACGGAGAGTACGGGCTTTCTTGTGAGAAAGGATGAGCTGACCATTCATGTCTTCCTGGCTTTCAACATAAACTTCGACCGTATCACCAATTTTTAGATTGGGATTGTATCTGAGTTCTGAAAGTGGAATAACACCATCTGATTTAAAACCAATGTTAACAACAACCTCGCGATTGTTCATAGTAACGACACTCCCATCAATCACCTCATGCTCAACGATAGAGCTAAGGGTCTTATCGTATAAGCCTTCCAGCTTTTCACGATCAGATTTTGAATAGTAACTTCCTTTTTTTCCAAGTGAAGTCCAATCAAATTCTACAGGTTCTTCAATTACCGGGGCAACTTCTACTTTTTCTTTAACTACTTTTGCTACAGGAGCTTCTACTACAACTTCTTCTATCACTGCCTGATTTTCAGACGCTTCAATTTCAGCTTCTTCGACAGCATCCCTAACTTCAGGAGTTTCAACTTCTGCAATTTCAGCAACAACAGGTGCTTCTACTTCTGCTTCAACAGGAGCTTCAACTTCTGCTTCAGCTGAAACCACTGGAGTTTCTTCAGTTACGATTTTTGTTTCTTCGGATGCATCCTGAACATCAGGAGTCTCCATGTTTGTTTCGTCAATTGACATTATGTGCATTGTTTTTTGTAGAGTGCTTGCGAACACCCGGGTTATACTTCTTTGGTTTGCTACGGCTTAATAGTCTGGAATCGCAAGTTAACATCCTATTTCGCCGCTTTAAAAGAGCGTGCAAAATTAGAGAATATATTTCTTATTATCAAGGGTAGTTATTCAATAAACAGCCAAATATTTTTCCTCCAAAGAATTAGGATAAACCCTCACCAAAATCAAAAACAATATAGCTGGTTATTATGTTATTAAGAGTAAGGAAAAGGTGGGTTATTTCACACCTGATTCAAATAATAAAATAAACTCTTAAACTAATGGTTATGAAAAACATATTAATATTAATTATCGCTATATTCATCTCGAATTCAATAATGGCACAGGACAAACTTTTAGGGATATTACCTTTGAAAGAAGGAAAGGTAACCTATACGGATGTTGTTCAGCTTCAGGGCGTCACAAAAGAGGAAATGTATAACAGGGTCAAACATTGGTTTATCGACACCTACAATTCAAGCAACGACGTCATTCAGTTTGATGACAAAGAACATGGTGAGATAATTGGAAAAGGTTGTTTCAGAACGGTATGGAATCTGCGTTTTTATACATCACAAAGCATGAATGTATGGAAGACTATAAAAATTCAATTTAAAAATGATTCTTTCAGATACGAAATCACTGATTTCAAATTAAATAATCCATTTTTCTCTGCTCAGAATGAAACGATTTCAAATCTTGGTGTTCCTATAGAACAATGGAATAAAGGACACACAGCAAATAATAAAAAGTTTTATCCCAAAATCAATAACCAAATGATCACCCTGATCGATTCACTTGAAAAAGCAATGAAGACCAATGTTAAGAGTGATAATTGGTAAGGAATTGGTTGATCTGAAGATATTATTCGTCGTTTTATATTTATGAACCTGATTAAATGCGTTCACAATAAACGATGTAAATCCGTGGAGTAAAAAGCCTTAATATCGGCCTGATTCCTAAAGCTCGTACAGGGGAAGTAAAGTAAGCATATTTCTTTACTTTCCATCCGGTTTTTTCGAGTAACCAGTCAAATTGTTTTTTCTCAAATTCATGGTAATGTCTGTCCCATTCCACTTTATCATTCCAATAAGCTTTAGCGAACCAATTATTTAAAGGAACAGAAGCGATTAACCGGTTTGCTTTCATCTCTTTCAAGACATTATAAGGGGCAAACAAATGTTCGAATAGTTCAAACGAGGTGACTAAATCAGCCTGGTAAGTATTGATGCTTTTATAATCGACATCCAGGTCTTCGCCCTTGGTATTTTCTACTTCATAACCCTTGTCCTGCATGATTTTTGAAAAATCATTGGGTGTCCCTAAATCCAGTATTTTACAAGGTAATGGCGCTATACTTAAAAGAAAGTCCAGCGTTTTTGTATATCTGATTTGTTTGTGATAGCTCATACCTTGTAATTCTGTTTTCATACTTTAGTAATTGTTGAGTAGTAATAATGGATTAGAATTTGATGTACAAATAAAAATAAAAAATCTCTGATATCAAAACTTATAATGAATAAAGTGTAGGCAAAAGTGCCTTTAGGAACTTTTTAGCTTTCCTGGATTTTTTTCTATGGACGACTGAATGGTCACTCTTAACATATTTTAACTACAAACGAATAAAAACTTAGTCTTAACAATCCTGAACATAATAAATTATAATACATTTGTCGTTCAATTCCCTAAGCCAATGTTGCGTAAAATACTCCTGTTTCTATTGCTTTTGGCGTCACTTTCAGGATACGCCAGTCATCTACGTTCGGGAGAAATTTCATATACACCCGTACTGGGAATGCTAAATACATATGATATTACTATCATTGTATATACCAATGTTGGTATCCAAACAAATGGCAACCCCACTCCAGACTTACCAACACTTGCAACCGGAACTTTTTCTTTTGGTGATAATACAACCAATATGCCTCTTATTCAACGCATTAGTGGTGTGTTAATAACTCCATCTATCAGAAAAAACGTATTCACCGTTAGACATACCTATACCAAAATGGGTACGTTTATTATTTCTTTAACAGCAGCGAATAGAAACTATGGTATTCAAAATATTCCCAATAGTGATACACGGGCATTGTATGTTGAATCTATGTTGACAATTGGGAATGGGATAACACAAATGACCTCTCCTCAACTGTCTTTTCCTCCTATTGGCGATGGCTGTTTAAATTATATTTATAAATTAAATCCCGGAGCAATTGATCCGGATAACGATTTACTGACATTTCAATTAGTAAAATGTAAATCTAGTAATGGAGTTGATATTCCTGGATACCAGTATCCCAATGAGTTAGTCCCAGGTACAACATTTACAATGGATCCCAAAACAGGAGTCATTATATGGGACAAACCAATAATTCAAGGTGAATATAATATCTCCTTCAAGATAGAAAAATGGAGAAATGGGGTTTTGATTGGGTATGTAGTTCGTGATATGCAGATCACAATAGCTCCATGTGATAATAACCCACCTCTAATAGACCCAATTCCTAATATTTGTGTACAGGCCGGCACATCTATTTCTTTTAAAATTACCAGTCACGATCCTGACAATGACTCATTAACATTCGTGACAACCGGATCTCCCTATTTAGTCCCCAATAGCCCTGCAACCTATACACCTGATTTAACACCGGTAGGAACAACTTCCGGAACCTTCAGGTGGAATACGAATCCTTCCCACTTTACAAAAAACCCCTACCAGGTTTATTTTAGTGTTACCGATTACCATCCCGGAGCCTCAAGTCTTACGGATATAGTTCCAATTTTCATCACTATTGTTGCACCTCCGGTAAAGAATGTCAACGCAAAAGTTTACCAGCGTGGCTTCAATGTCACATGGGATAAGTCAGTTACGCCCCAGATAATCGGTTATAATATTTACCGGAAAGAAGGTCCTTCTACCGTTCCATTCGACTCCTGTACATTAGGTATCCCTCCCAATTCAGGTTATACTCTGGCAGGTTATGTTAATAGCCCGAATACACCATCATTTATTGATTCCAATAACGGACAGGGCCTTACTTCAGGATACATTTATTGCTATGTGGTTACAGCAGTCTTCAATGGCGGCGGCGAGAGCATCTTTTCCGATCCCTATTGTGCTCCTTTGATGATCCCTTTCATCAGGGTAATACAGGATACCTTGACCCAATGTGTAGGGAATACCGTAAAGATTGATTCTACGATTATTAAATTTGAAAGCGCTGATGCCAGGACTATTTACAAATGGACTACTACGTCAGCTCTACAACTTTCCGATCCCGGCAATCAGGTAACGAATGTAACGATGATTACACCCGGTATTACACCGGTTAAAATAGTAGCAACATCAGGCGCTTACAACGATTCTGCAACCATCTATTTCAATGTGCGCCCAATTCCAGTGCCTTTGATCAAGTTAGTTGATCTGGGTGGAATGCCTGACACCGTAATGTTCTATAACCGGTCAACCTATGATGTCAGTTCACAGTGGTTATTCTGGGATGGAACCAGAAGTACCAGCATGGACTCTGTTCAATTTGTTTTTGATCATAACGGATACTTCAGAACTTATCTTACAGTTTATAACAGCCTTGGCTGCCCCGACACTACCTCTATTCTTTACCGGGTAACGATGAAAGGCCTTGCTATTCCGAATGCCTTTGAACCTGAGAATCCCAATGCCGAATTGAACACTTTCAAACCAAAAGCATTGGGTTTAAAAACATTCTTCCTGGGGATCTGGGACTTGTGGGGTAATCTCATCTGGTCTACCGATAAGGTTAATCAATATCAGGAACCCTCTGATGGATGGAATGGAAACGACAGCAAAGGAAGGAAGATGCCTTCACAAAACTATATCTGGCGAATGAATGCAACCTACGTTGATGGAACGGTTTGGAAAGGCGTCAAAGATCATTTTGGGAATTTTCATAAAGAAGGCACTTTTACACTACTGAGGTAAAATGATGAACAATAACAAAAAAATGAATAAACTATTTTTTTTGTCTGAATAATCTATGAATAATTTACTTTACATTTGATATATTATTTTATTTTTATTTTAGATAATGAAAAAGATAATAATCCTGTTAATAGTGCTTTTGGGGTCGCTTTACGGTCATGCCCAGGGGGATCCATATGATCCAGGTAATATAATAACACCCAGACAAATCAGGGCTGGGGAAATATCCTACAAGGCGGTTACCGATGGTCGAATCAATACATACCTCATTACGCTTACCCTTTACTCCACGTTAGACCCTATCTACGATAAACTTCTCGATCACTTAGGCCCCCCTCTTCCTGGTTTGGAGACACCCTCACCCATTTATTTTTATTTTGGGGATGACCAATATTCCTATCAGGCTCAACGTGAAAATGGACCTAATCATAGTGGTGAAATCGTCAGCCCCGGCATCCGCAAAAATGTTTATTCTTATACCCATCAATACCCCGCCAGTGGCAGTTTTGTCATAAAAGCATATATCAATGACCGTATCGACCTGGTTACCAATATATCGGGCCATACTTTTTTTTACCTGGATGCCATGCTGACAACTGGTATCGGCCCTATGAACGCCCCTTTACTCACCAATCCACCTTACGATAACGCGTGTCTCCATAATACGTATAGACTGAGCCTTGGAACCGTCGATCCCGATGGGGATGACGTCCGCATTAAGTTGATGCGGTGCAGAGGTCTAAATGAAAGTGACACAAGTTTCTTTCAGTATCCCAATGAAATGGATCCCAATACAATTTTCAAAGTGGATCCCAGGACATGGATCTTCACCTGGAACAGGCCCTTAAATTATGGGGATTACCATTTTGCATTCCGGATTTCGAAATACCGCAATGGAGTCGTGGTAGGTTGGGTATCCAGTGAAATGCAGGTTTCAGTCATTAACGATAACGATGGGAACATCCCACCAGAACTCGATCCCATACCCGATATCTGTGTGCTGGCCGGCACACCCATTACCTTCAAAATTACCGGCCACGACCCCAACGACGACGACCTTAAGTTTGAGACTTCCGGCCTTCCCTATCAACTTGCCACAAACCCTGCGACCTATAAACCGGACAAGGTGGCAAAGGGAAAGACTTCGGGCACCTTTACCTGGAATACCAAGCCCTCAAATCTAACAAAAAACATTTACAGGATCAATTATAAAATCACCGATACTCATCCCGGCGCCCCCAGCCTTTCCGATGTCGGAGTCAGCCTCATCACCCTGATTACTCCTCCGGTCAATAACATCTTTGCCACCCAGCATCAGCGTGGTTTCTATGTAAGGTGGGACAAGACCATCATGCCCAATGCCATCGGATACAATATCTACCGGATGGAAGGACCCATAACGGCCAAGTTTGATTCCTGCACGATGTATTTCAACTCAGCCTTTACCCTTGCCGGAAGCGTCAGCGGAGAGAACACCCTCACCTTTTTCGATAACAACTTTGGCAAAGGACTGGCTTCGGGTTTCACTTACTGTTACGTCGTCACGGCCGTATTCGACGGAGGGGCTGAGAGCGCCCCCTCGACCCCCTACTGCACCCCGCTGCTGATTCCCTTTATCAAAGTCATTCAGGATACCCTTACCCAATGTGTTGGGAATACCGTAGTCATGGACTCTTCCATCATCGTATTCGAAAGCGCAGATCCCCGGACACGGTATAATTGGACTACCACCCCTTCCCTGCAAATCAAAAATGCCGATATTCAAGTTCCGGACATAAAAATGATAACCCCTGGTTTCACTGCTGTCAAGATCGTTGCCAATTCAGGGGTATATACTGATTCTGCAACCATCTGGTTCAATGTGCGTCCAATCCCTACCCCGGTAATCAAGGCAGTTGACCTGGGAGGAATACCCGATTCCGTGTTGTTTTTCAACCGGTCGGATAATGATGTTCGTGCAGAATGGCTATTACCCAACGGAACAGCGAACACCAATATGGACTCTGTCCTTTGTACTTTCGAAAAGAACGGATTATACCGGGTTAAACTGAAAGTTTACAATAATTTAGGCTGCCCCGATACCATCTCTATGTTATACAGAGTGCTAATGAAAGGCATTGCCATGTCCAATGCCTTCGAGCCCGAGAACCCGAGCCCACTGCTGAACACCTTCAAACCAAAAGGGATGGGACTGAAAACATTCTATTTGGGAATCTGGGACCTGTGGGGCAACCTGATCTGGTCCACCACTCAGGTAAATAAGGACACCGAGCCTGCACACGGATGGGACGGCAAAAACAGTAAGGGAGAGAAGATGCCAGCTCAGAACTATATCTGGCGGATGAATGCCACCTTTTTAGATGGAGTCGTCTGGAAAGGGGTCAAGGATCATTTTGGTAATTACCATAAAGAGGGGACCTTTACCCTGCTAAGGTAAAAGGAAAGATCAGGAACAAAAGTTTGATTTTTATTCTTCTTTTCTTCTGAATCATCTTTTAATGAATAATTTATTATATATTTGGAAGATTAAAATATTATTGTTTAAGACCATGAAAAAGATAATTACCCTTTTTCTATTTCTTTTAAGTACATTATCAGGTTACAGCAGCCACCTTCGTGCTGGGGAAATATCCTATAAGTCTGTTCCAGGACAACCCAATACTTTTGTCATTACATTGACGATATACACCAATACCGGGAGTTCCGCAGGTGTGGGTATCCTATATGTTAATATGGGTGATGGGAATACCCTTACACTAACAGGTAATAATGCCTTGAGTGAAATTGTTGGCCCCGGGATCCGAAAAAGCATCTTTACCATAACCCACAGCTACCCCGGATATGGGAGTTACATTATCTCCACGGCTCCAGTGGCCCGAAACTACGGAATTACGAATTTACCAGGTAACAGCAATTACGGCATGTATATCGAAGCCATGCTGACATCAGGTATGACCCCTATGAATTCCCCTGTACTCACTTTTCCCCCCATCGGTGACGGATGTCTCAATTCTGTTTATAAAATCAACCCCGGTGCCATTGATCCCGATGGTGATGTACTTAGTTTTAAGCTGATCAGATGTAGGTCCATCAATGGATCCGAAATTCCAACCTATTTATTTCCTGATGAAATGGATACAACTGCAACTTTTGATATAGATTCCCGGACTGGAGTGATTACATGGAAGAAACCTACTATCCAGGGTGAATACAATATTGCGATCATGATTTCAAAATACCGGAATGGACAGCTGGTTGGTTATGTAATGCGTGACATGCAGGTTACCATCTCTCCGTGTATAAACAATCCACCATATATTGACCCGGTTCCTGATTTATGTGTTCAGGCCGGAACACCCATCACCTACAAGATTATCAGCCACGATCCCGACAAAGATTCTCTTACATTTGAAACTATCGGCACCCCCTATCTGCTCACTACAAACCCTGCTACCTACACCCCGGATGTTGTTCCTAAGGGACAAACTTCGGGCACCTTTACCTGGAATACCCAGCCCTTAAACCTGGCCAGAAACCCCTACCAGATCTACTACCAGGTCACCAATTACCATAACGGAGCCTCCAGCCTGACCGACATTGTTTCCAACTTCATTACCCTGATAGCCCCTCCGGTTAAAAACGTCTTTGCCACTCAACGTCTGCATGGCTTCGACGTCAGGTGGGACAAGACCGTCATTCCCCAGGCAATTGGTTATAATATCTACCGAAAAGAAGGGACTTCCACTTTCCAATCAGATTCCTGCACCCTGGGTCTCCCTGCAGGCTTTACCCTTGCCGGTAGCGTAAACAGCCAGAATACCCTCACCAATTTCGACAACAACTCCGGCAAGGGACTGGCCTCAGGTCACACTTACTGTTATATCGTCACCACCGTATTCGAAGGAGGTGGCGAAAGCGCCCCCTCGGCTCCCTCCTGTGCCCCCTTGATGATTCCTTTTATCAGGTTCATTCAGGATACCCTCTTAAAATGTGTTGGTAATACAGTGGCGATAGACTCTTCCATTATTGTCTTCGAAGGCGCCGATTCCTACACACATTATAAATGGACTACCACTTCTTCCCTGCAGATTACCAATGCAGATAAAAAAACACCTGAGATAAATGTAATTACCCCCGGTTTTTTTGCAGTTAAGATTGTTGCCAATTCGTTTGGGGCTTATACAGATTCCGCCACCCTTTATTTCGATGTGCGCCCCATCCCTACCGCGGAAATCAAGGTAGTAGACCTGGGTGGGATGCCGGATACCGTGATGTTTTACAACCGGTCAGTAAATACTGTCAGCGCCGAATGGTTGTTCTGGGATGGAACCAGAAGTAAAAGCATGGACTCTGTTAAATTTATTTTTGATCATAACGGATACTTTAGAACCTATCTTACAGTTTATAATAGCCTGGACTGTCCTGACACCACCTCTATTCTTTATCGTGTTACCATGAAAGGACTGGCCATACCAAATGCTTTCGAGCCTGAGAATCCCGATGTCCAATTGAACACTTTCAAACCAAAAGCATTGGGCTTAAAAACTTTCTTCATGGGGATCTGGGACTTGTGGGGTAACCTGATCTGGTCAACCGATAAAGTCAATCAATATCAGGAGCCGCTAGAAGGATGGAACGGGAATGATAGCAAGGGTGAGAAGATGCCTTCACAAAACTACATCTGGAGAATGAATGCAACCTTTTTAGATGGTGTCGTCTGGAAAGGGGTCAAGGATCATTTTGGAAATTACCATAAAGAGGGGACCTTTACCCTGCTCAGGTAAAAGGGAAGAACTATAAAAGGGTTTAAGATATCTTTAACCTTTAAAAATCATTATATAAATATTTTAAATTACATTTGTTAGGTTATTCTTAAAATCAATGAAGCATAAAATCCTCCTTCTTCTAATGCTTTTGGTTTCACTTTCCAGTTACGCCGATCTCCTGCGTTCCGGGGAAATATCATATCAATCTGTTCCGGGGCAACCCAATACTTTCCTCATCACCTTTACCATATACACCAATTCAAAAACGGGAATTCTTGATGATTTGAATACCCTTCTGGTTGACTTGGGTGACAGCACCAAACCTACTTTAGAACGTCAGAACGGACTGGCCGGTATGAATAACGAGGTCCCTGCCATATTTTGCAATCATCTTGGTGAAATTTATAGCCCCGGTATACGTAAAAATATATTTACCATAATCCATACCTATAGTGAGAATCGCAGTTATACCATAAAAACAGCTCCTATCTTCAGAACCGCCGGCCTTCTCAACTTCACAGGCTATAGCGGAGGGTACCCATTATCTCTGGAAGCCATGCTAACCACAGGTTTGCCCCTTATGAACTCCCCCACAATGACCTTTCCCACAATAGACGACGCGTGCCTCGGCTATGTTTATAAATATTATTCAGGCGCTCATGACCCGGACAATGATATACTCAATTACCAGATGATAAGGTGTATGACTAACAATGGGGACAATAAATCAGGTTATTGGTATCCAAATGAAAAGTTTCCCACCACAACTTATACCATGGATTCCAGATCCGGTTTAATTATCTGGGATAAACCACCCGTTTCAGGTGAAATCAATATAGCAATGCGGATAGAGAAATACCGTCAAGGTGTTCTGGTAGGATATGTAGTACGGGATATTCAGGTAACTATTGCTCCTTGTCTGAATTCGCCCCCTACCATTGATCCAATTCCTGATATCTGTGTTCCCGCCGGATCCCCCATCACCTACAATGTTACTAGTAGTGACCCCAACGACGATAATTTAACTTTTGAATATTCAGGCACTCCTTTTCAGGTCACCCCAAACCCGGCAAGATACACGGCAGATGTGATGCCTCAGGGAAAGACTTCCGGCACCTTCACCTGGAACACTTTACCTTCAAATTTCGCCAGAACTTCCTATTCGGCTTATTACAGGGTCACAGACAAGCATTTTGGAACCCCAAGTCTGTCGGATATCTTTGTCAATATTATCACTCTTACCGTCCCCCCGGTTAAAAATGTCTTTGCCACCCAATTTCAGCGGGGCTTTAATGTCAGGTGGGACAAGTCAGTCATGCCTGATGCTATTGGATATAATATTTACCGAAAAACAGGTCCCAACAATACCCCCCTTGACTCCTGTACCCTGGGTGTACCCGTCTCCTCAGGCTTCACCCTAATTGGTACAGTAAACAGTCAGAATACCCTCTCCAGTTACGATAACAACAAAGGCAATGGGCTGACCTCTGGTTATTCCTACTGTTATGTGGTGACAACCCTATTCCCTGGAGGTGCCGAAAGTCCCCCATCCAAGCCCTACTGCGCCACTCTGATGGTACCTTTTATCAGGGTTATTCGCGATACCATCCGTCAATGTGTAGGGTCCACAGCTGTCATTGATTCGAGCATCATCGTTTTCGACAATGTTGATGCTAAGACAACCTATAAATGGACCTCCAACCCTACCCGGCAAATGACCAATGCCAATAAGAAAGTTCCATCCGTTTTGATGGATACTATCGGCATTACTTCCATCAATATCGTTGCTGTATCAGGGGTTTATACCGATTCAGTAACCATTTACATCAATACTCCCCCACTGCCTGTTCCTGTTATCAGTAAAGTAGACCTGGGAGGGATGCCCGACACCGTATTGTTTTTCAACCGCTCAGTTGATATTGTCAGTGTGCAATGGGTGTTAGCTGATGGGACAACGAGTACCAGTATGGACTCTGTACTTTGTATTTTCGATAAGAACGGTTTTTACAGGGTTAAACTGAAAGTTTACAATAGCCTTGGTTGCTCGGATACCATCTCTATATTGTACAGGGCGTTCATGAAAGGACTGGCCATGCCCAATGCCTTCGAACCCAACAATCCGAGCCCCTTGCTCAATACCTTTAAACCAAAAGCGTTAGGTCTGAAAACATACTTTTTGGGCATTTGGGATCTGTGGGGCAACCTGATCTGGTCAACCGATAAACTAAACAAGTTTTACGAGCCCGTAGATGGTTGGGATGGGACTGATGGTAAAGGAAGGAAGCTACCCTCCCAAACCTATATCTGGCGAATGAATGCAACCTTTTCGGATGGAACGATATGGAAGGGAGTCAAAGATCATTTTGGAAATTTCCATAAAGAGGGTACCTTTACCCTGTTAAGATAATTTGCATGAAAAAACTCTATAGACGCTTATCTGTCATAACACTACTGACTATAAACTTGTTTGCCTCTCAACTTTATGGTCAGGATGTTACCTTTACGCACTTCTTGCAAAACCCCATCTATTACAACCCGGCTTCGGTTGGAATTGATCAGGGGTTATTGGTATCATTGAATTACCGTAGAGCGCTGATGTATATGCCCTCAAAATTTGAGACCATTGCTGTAGGGTTCGATCAATCTTTACATGATACTGAAATAAAAGGACTAGGAGGTGTAGGTCTGTTTCTAACCCGCAATCAGGAAGGAAATGGCAATTATAGCACCACCGCTTTAGGCCTTCCTATTTCGACAAGAGTAATCGTCAACGAGAACTTAAAATTTCAGGTGGGTATTGCACCCGTCATTTATCAGAAATCTTTAAATTTTGATAACATGGTTTTCTTTGATCAACTCAACCCTTATTACGGTGTTGTGGTAAAGAAATCCCAGCTATCGCTTTTGACCTCCAATCAAACCGTTACCTTCTTTGATTTCCATATCGGCATTTTTGGTCGTTATGAATCCGACCCCACTGACCAGTCTAATGTTCATAATAATGTTTTTGATTTTGGATTCTCCATTCAGCACCTTCCCGAACCTAACCAGGCCTTCGAAGGAGTAGTCGCCAAACTGGATTCCAAGTATTCACTCATGTTGCGTTACAGCCATGTACTTGCCACCTACGATTATCAGCAAGCCAGCATTCAACCTGTGATAATGCTTGAGAAACAGGGCAGTATGGAAGATATCATTACCGGAATTAATTCAAAGTACAAAACTTTTTCTTTGGGATTATATGCCCGCCATGAACAAAATAGTTTACTGAATGCCACTGAAGTCATGATGTTGATCGGGACAGAATTTCAACTCCATGAGCGATCATTTTCATCCATGCAGCTGAACTACAGTTTCGATTTATTGGTCCCCTCGAAACAGGT
>JGI24146J20443_1000423_pt1 | contig 34258 bp, 32 predicted proteins | sample BarGraIncub1131A_FD_20443 | JGI IMG/M metagenome (IMG submission 20443) | reverse complement strand
AAATACTATCTTTGCAAACCGAAAAACAAGGTACTTTGGCCGAGTGGCTAGGCACCGGTCTGCAAAACCGCACACGGCGGTTCGAATCCGCCAAGTACCTCAATAAAACCCTCTTAAAGAGCTGTCATCCAGCTTTATTTAAGAGGGTTTTTCTTTGTAGGCTTAAAAAGAGGCTTAAAATCATCTGAAACTCCATAAATTTATTGGATTATCTATAAAATTTAATTCCAATCTATTTCGAATCAGTTTCTATCAATATCAGCGTCTGTTTAATTCAAATAAATACATTTACTCCAAATCTTTAATTTGTCTTATTGGTAAATTATCTTTCGAGACTTTAGAAATTGTTTCTTTGCCAGGCATTCGAGTCCCGGTCTGGTGTTTTACCCAACAAGATTTTATTAAGTTCTCTGTTTGTTTTAAATCAGCTGGTAACATAAAATTTGTGGCATAATTAAGACGTAGATTTACATACAAATCTCCTAAAAAATATGAGTTTTTTCCTATTTTCCCGATATATTCCGTTATTGATTCTTGCCATTTCTTTGGTCTTCCAGTACAAATTAATAAAGCAATAATATGCTGAACGATTGGATCTTGATAATTCACCATATACTTTTTAAGAAGTAGTATTAACTTGTCTGAAAAAATGTCATCTTTATACCAATTCATTACATTAAAAGGCATTTCAATTACTATGTTTTTTAAACATTCACTATACTCTTTCGGGAAATCTTCACTAAGCTGAAAACGAGCTCCCCCAAGACCCCCAAAACCATTCTTTGCTAAAACAGGTGCTATTAAGAAAAGTACTCTTATTATTTCTTTCCACGCCTTAAAAATACTTTGTGCTAATTCTTCTTTTAATTTCGGAGAAATAAATTCACTATTTCTTAATGCTCTTGAGGCAGATCTTGTTAATTCCATCAAATTTTTAATGTCATAATCCTCAAAGAAATCATTGATGGTTTGATTATATGGTCTTATACTATTATAGTTTTTATCTGCAACTGCATCTTTTATTTCATCTGGTAATTTCGATTTAAGTACATTTTCTTCTAATTGCCCTTGTGTCAATCCTTTTACGGTTTCATTTAATGTCCATTTGATTTCGGAAAATGGGTTCAGGTCATCTTTTAATCCAATACCTTGGTGAACTTTATCTGACAATTGATTTAGGTCATCTATAATCATTCTAGCCACGTCCTCGCGTGCGCCATCTGTACCAGTGTAGAATTCAATTATTTCAGGATAATATAAAGAGTGTTTTTGATTAAACATAAAGTCAGCAAAGCTTTTAGATATCTTCATTCGTCCAGCTGCGAAATAATATATCCAGTAAGAAAATCGGAATTTTAGAGCTCCATAAAAATCTACTAAAATTTGATTGTTTTTCAAAATCTGTAACAAATCAGAGATATTTGAAATGTTATAATTTTTTTCACTGAATGGTATTGAAATACTAAAAAATTCTGATTCAGTAAAAGAGTCTTTATTCTCCCTTAAAAGATACTCACAGAAATTACCCATAATAAAGCTACAATTATCCTCATCTAAGGTGCTACCATAAAATAAATTACCCGGATTGTCAAATATTAATTTAAGCAAGTAAGTAAAAACCTTTGAACGGTTTATAGGTCTGTCTTCAAAATTATTTAAAAAAGCTAACAGTAATTGTATACAATTTAATGGAGTACGATGTATATTTAAATCCGTTAAATCAAGATTCAACCTTTCCAAAACACAATTCTCTTCTGCAATTTGTTGCTCATAATTAAAACTTCTTACTATTTTTCTTAGTCCAATTCTATCTAACTCTCTTAAATATATCTGTTTAAAACCTTCATGGCTTTCTTCAGTATCCAAACCACCTATAATAATTGCATCTTGATAATTTGATAAAATTATAAATGGGATCTCGGGATAGAGTCTTTTTAATTTAGAAAATATCTTTTGTGAGTCTTTTAATGAGTTTCTCCAATTATCAAGTAAAATACAATTCACATCTGTATTATTAATACTAAAATCATTCAAAGAATCATCAATATCTGAAACAAATCTTGATAAACTCCAATTTTCACAATCAAGGTATAACCAATTTTCCTTTTTAACTTCCCATGCCTTCATTGCTAAATACCTTGCATAACAAGTTAGTCCAAATTGTGGAGCTGCAATAATTTGATAATTAGCCGGTTTGTTGATTAAATTCAAATAATCTAATTTTTCTTCTTTCTCTTTTGATGATGAATTCTTTAATACTGTACTTAATATCCTTTCAACCCAATTAGGTGATTGAGAATAAGACTTCATTGCTTTTTGAAATTCTATTGATAATTTCTGACTAATATTATCCGACAGGGTACTTTTTGAACTTGAAAATGTTCGAATACCATCATCTGTACCGGAAAAATCTTGTCCAGACATAAATTTTCGTTGTCTATGAGACCATTGTCTATATTCAACACTTTCTAATACATTGTGATTTATATTAAGAAGAGAATATCCATTTAAATCAGTTTTATCTGAGAAAAGTTGTGGTGAACATAATCTTATACATCCATGTTGCTCAGAGATATAGTTGTGATCTAGTTCTTGATCGTGAATATGTCCAGTAAATAAAATGTCGATGTTGTTATTTAACATTGTCTTTAGTTCTTTTTGTACATAGGTTGTTAAATGTCCTATTGAATGATGCAGTACTAAAATCTTCATTCTACCATCATTCTCTTGAATCCACTTGTTTAACTCAGATGTTTCAATTTTTAAAACACCTTCATCTTTGATATCCAAATAGCCACCTGATGAAAAAAGAGCACTATTTAAAAAGAAAATACTTATTTCTGGTATTAACAATTCTGAATATCCATATAAATTAAAATGGGGTAAACATAATTTTTCTTTACAAAACTTTTCATAAGGTGCAAATTTTTGCAATATTAAATTATCTTTTGTTTTGATGAACTCATTAAATTCAACCTCGCTGTATGTCTTGGACAAAATTTCTTTATGATTGTCCAAATTTTCCTCTATAATTTTCCGATTCAAATCATGATTCCCAGGTGCACAATAAATATTCTTTATAGGTATATGTTTTGATAGTTTTAAAATAAAATTGTCAAAAAATTCATTATAAATTCTATCTGAAGCTCCTTTTTTTACCAAATCTCCAGAAATAACACAATATGTGCTATCTTTATTTGACTCAACAATTCTTGTATCTAAATCTTTAAAAAAAGAGGTTATAATTAGTCCTTGATTTTCAGGTTCGTTTTTTTCAAAGTGAATATCCGAAATATGTACAATTGTGATTTTATTCATTTTAGTATATTATGCTGTTAATAATTTGGTTTATATATATTGTGTTAGATTTTCAAAGTCTCCAATTCCACTCATTTTCATTTTTATAATTGTAATTAACACAACGATTAACTTCCCAGATTTTTTAATGAACAACTAATAACCATATATCCACTTTTTAACGGTTTTGATCTTTGCAATGTTTTATTAAATTGCAGTTAATGGTATTTGATGATTTAATATGAGTACTTATACTGTGATTTTACAAGCTGTGTATTTAATGTTAATGAATTACAGACCTACGTTGTAATGTATTTCAATTATTAGTCCTTAAAATAGTTTATTTGTCAAAATTTAACAACTCTATTTAGTCCTCTCAGAAATACTTCGTTTTTTGTTTGTTCAATAATTATTTTCTTAAGTTCTGACCAATATTCCGTTGAAACGGAATTTGCAATTGAATTGCAAATAATGAACGCTAACTGTTCTTCAAATTCTATCCATTTTTCACTCATAATAATCTCGGTTCTAGGTGAATTAAGGTCCAAGTCACGATTACCGCAAATATCAACAACAATTATTAATGGAAATGGCCAAGAAAGTTTTACTTGATTTTTTTTCATTCTCCAGGAATCAGGAAATAAAGTTGAAGGAACCTCAATTCCGTGTAATGATAGTCTAGATATAGAATGAGTAAGTTCTCTATAAGCATCATCTTCATTTATATCTCCATCGTCATTAATTGAGATTGACTTTGAGCTTTCTGCAATTACACTTCCTCCAATTTTTATTGTTTTTTCTAATGTATATGTTTGTCCTTCAATCTCAATATTACGAGAGTTTAATTTTAAATTACTAACTGGCTTATTATGACTTTCTAATAAAGCGACCGTTACAGATCCAAGTATTCCTATTTCTTTTTTGTCAATATCAATATCAAATGTTCTTATATTCTCATTTTCATTCCAAGAATAATCTTTTAGTGATTCTGCTTTTACATCACTGAAACTGTTCTCATCTCTAATTTTTTCAAGCGACTGAGTTTTGATATTTATTTTGAAAGGTGGGTTTGGTATTATATTTTCAACTGATTTTACAAACTGCTCTTCTGTCATTTTATTCCATGGATTTTGCGCTTTTCTCAGTATTAATTTTGTAGTTGTTCCTGGTATTGCTCTTTTGCCTTCTTTAATCCAGAAAATACTTTCCTGACCTTCCACAGTAATATTAATTGCTTCACTAGATTTATGAGGTGCGTATACACGCTTTGTGTCAACTATTAATGTGTCGGCAACCATAAAACAGGATAAAATACCAATGCCAAATCTTGATGTTGGAGTGAAATCTGCATTTGATTCTGCTTTTAAATCAAAAAAGTCAGTAGATTTGTAAAATGATGACCCAACTTTAGAATAATAATTATCAATTATATATTGATCCATTCCAGTTCCATTATCATCAATCTCAAGAATAAATTCTGTATCTTCTGAGTAGTATTTGACCAAGATCTCCGGATTATAAAGGTTTTTCCATTTAGTCTCCTGTGCTTGCCTTAATAAGCAGGCATCAATTGAATTTTGAAGAAGTTCTCTAAGTGCTACCTCTGGGTTTCCATATAGTTTTGTTCCCATAAGAAGGTCTATTACTTGCCTCTTACTTAATTTGAATTGAGTATCACGGTAAATATAGAGAGGTTGATTTTGAATATTTTTCTTTGTTACAATTTTCTCCCTGTTTACTTTAAATGGAAACTTTGTAATTATTTCACGACCTTTATTCTTATTGTAATCATTCAGTATTGAAATGATGTTGTTGCAAAGACTTAATTCATGGTCAATTAAATTGCAAAACTCATGTATTGATGCTTCAATTGCAGGATGTGTACATTTTGCACTAAATTGAATTAAATCTTGGCTAATTTCCCAAGCATCAACAGCCCTATGCTTATTCCATTCTTTAATTGAAACTGGTTGTCTCACATATAAATGTGAATATAAAATCGCAGGAGTCCTTTTTGCATCGAAATCTAAAATATCAGATAATCTTAAAATAACTGCTATTAATGGCAAGCAGGCGACAGTATTTGCACCACATGGAAAGTTTTTATCAAGTTCTAAAATCGTTATTGGTTCTTCATTATGACTATAGCATATTTGAGCAAATTCGACAGTCATATCTGTGTCACGGAATACAATCTTGTTATTCCAGTCTCTTTCAATAATTGCTCTAGCCCTTTCAGAATGTGTCTGTCTAATAAAATCTGTAATTAAATATGCTTTAATGGTATCAGCATTCGAATTCTTACCTTGAGCAATGAGTCGTTCTATGATTTCTTGTTGCTCAGGTCTAGCAGAATAAAATCTATTGAAATTATTAAATTCGAATTCCTCATTCGCATTTTCAAACTCAAGGTCATCATCCCAAACCTTTCTCCAAGCCAAAACATCTTTTTCATCTGGTGACATTCCAATATCATGAAAAAATGCACACAAAATTAATAGCATTAACTCAGGTGATGACAAATTACTAATTGTTTCTTCAGTCAAAAGACACTCCATTAAGTTCAAAACTCTAAATAAATGTTCGCCATCGTGGAGAGTAAACTCTCCCATATGTCTAATAATGGTCTTCGTTCTTTGGAAGGCATATGAAACAGCATTGTCAACTAATGCAATTACTTCTGTGTCTTTCTCTAAACATCTTTTTTTTAGGGAAATATAAATTAAGCTTGTTTGTAGTCTTAATAAATATTCGTCTTTATAATCGTCTGCCATATATTGTGTTTTTTATATCTGTCTTATTCTATGAATAAATTTTAAAGTATTATGCCTAGATATGGAAAGTATATACTCTGATAGCTATGTTGAAATTTTACTGTCACAAAGCAACAAAATGGATTTGAAAACAAGATTGCCAAATATAATTACAACGATTGTGTTTAAAAGTTGACGAATTTGTTAGTGTTTTCATATTTCCAAATAATCTTCACTTTGAGTCGTTTTAATTAATTTCGCTCCAAAATTAATAATTGTTTTCGAATATTATGCTTATATTATTAAAAAAAATAAAGGAGCTAATCCCTTAGCTCCTTTATCAAGGTTGTCCATTTCTGCACTGGCAGCATTCTAACCCTGAGGAGTTTCCGCTGTATTTCCTCCAAAGAAAGCCATTCCCAGATAGGTCTTAGTTATACCCTTACCTTCTTTAATGACTGGGTTGCCCGTTTTAATGCCGCCTGCAAGACTTTCTTATAGGTTTGAACATAAACTTATGTCGGTGTCTGTTGGGATCGTTTAAATCGCCCGTTTTCGAAATTTTCGCTCAGTCGATAAATACTTTTAGTTTTTCCTGTTTCCTGGGTTAGCATTTCATTCTTATTACTTATAAAGCACTTGGTATTTGACATCAAAAGCTTTTCAATAAACAATAAGTTATTTTTCACTGACAATTTTACTGCGTATGCTTTAAATCCATCGAGTAGGTCAAACCAACAATGTTCTCATACAATTACCATAAATAAAGTACCACAAAGGAAATTCAATTTTTATAATTGCGTTTATAGATTTCTACAGCGTATAGATTAGAAACTCCTTTGTGCTCAATATTACTTTTACTGCATTTAACAATCCCTAATTTTTCAACCACTGTTAACGCAATAACCAATCCATCCCCTTTACAACTTGTTCTTTACTGAATTTAGCAATAACTACTTTAGCATACATTAATAATAAACAAGCAGTACAGCCTTATAAAGGTACTGTGTACTTATTGTTGCGTTTTGCTATATTGTATTATATGTAGAACTTTGGCGAAGTTGAGGTACCAGTGCTTTGGCAAATTTTGTCTGGTCACTTTTAATAAGACCTAATACAATTTGTCCCATAACATTCATAAAAAACCTTTTTTTATTATATGTACTAATTTCAACCAATGGATTTTCAGATATTTTTTTGATTTTGGCTCTCATTCCACGGTATTTTAATTTAGAGGTCATACGGTTTATTTCTTCAATACCAAGTGTATTAATTCCAACTAATTTAATAAAGTCCATAAATTCTTTGTCACTTTTGTTTTCAGGGTCAAAGATTGGTATTGAAGTAAATATTTCACTAAATTGAAGTTCCTGAACGTTTATCCAATAGTAAAGATACAAGTTGTTAAAATTATCTATCAACTCTCCAACACTATTGTATCCAATCCTTTTTGTTACGTTTTTCCCTTTCGTAATTTTCAATTCGACCCTCAAACAGTTTTTATTAAGATTTTCATTAATAAATTTACTTTCTTCAGCAGATTTGATGAACTTACTCTGATTTTTTTTACCAATGATTTCATTCAATTTATCATAAAGCTTTATTTCAAAAGTTGCGGTTTTAAATCGTTTATACCCTCTAAATGTAGCAGGCTCGTAACAATTGCTTTTATATCCAACAATCATATTTATAATATTACTGCATTTCTCAAAGACTCTCACATTCAAACCAATTTCAGCCATTGAAATTGAAAATAGTCCAAACAAATTAAACGGTATTTCAAGAGTCGATGATAAAATTTCAATAGCCTTAATGAAATCGTTTAATGAAAAGTCTTGAAGAGATTTTTCTCCATAATACCATTTTCTGAAACTTCCAACAATTTTCAAATATGTGCCTGATTCGTTAAATTTAATTCTGAGGAAAGCACCATTCAATTCATTCTCTGGATTAAATAACTTGTACGTAAATTCGTTATTGAAATTTATAAATATACCATTTCTTTCTTCAAAGAAATTTTTGTTTAAATGTCTAATTAAAATCGGATTATTAGACCAAATACCTGCATTATCTATCATAATTAACTCCTTTCCCTGTTCTAATAAATTCCACAACTTCACTTCTCAAAAAACGATGAACCCTTTCATTAGGATTGACTGGCTTTAGTTTTCCCTTTTTAATTCTTCTTGTCAAAGTTGCCCGAGAGATTTGCAACATATCCATCACTTCCTTTGAGGTTAGTGCTCTGTCTTCCCCCGACAATTTTGAAAAATTTTCTTTGATGTATTCGGCAATAAATCGCTTCCGATGTTTTGCTAAATAAACTCTGACGTAAATGTCAATTGTACACATTAATTCGTCCTTCATTTCTTTACTGAAGAACGACATTTTTTTTATTACTTTCATGATTATAATTTTTGTTCTCCAATAAATTTTGGAGAAGTTCTACCTTATAATAACCCAGGAAAATAAAACAGAACAACATTTTATTTATTATTAATACAACAGATGGGCTACTCTGAATAAACCAAAAAAAAAGACTACACATATAGCTGTAGTCTTAATTTATGTATAACTGAATAAATAGTTATAATTGCATCAATCTTTCAATATATTTTTTGTAAGTTGAGCTTGAATTAAAGTCATTCCAAACATCCTCAATGAAAATATTCTTACACCCATCAACGTAATTCAAATCCGGTCTATAAACCATTGAAAAAATCATTCTTTTGTCAGCATCAAAAGCATTTAGTTTGTTTATTTTTTGGGAAACCAGATTTATGTCGTCAGTATAGGAAACTTGTCCTGCCACAATTTTATCTTCATTACAAACACCTAAAATGTCAATATCTGCATAATTTCCACCTGTTTTTATAATTTGGTAAATTATTTTAAAAGTATCAGGGGCAAAGTCAGAACGCATCCATTCCATACACATCAACTCAATTGCACTTTCAGACAGTCGATTTAATTCAACTGGGAATCCTACACCGTAATAAATGCTATATACAATATTCTTTCGCTTGTTAACCGGACTAATAGTCACCTGTTGAGGTATAATACTTTTCAATATCGGATAGCTCGTTAAATCAATGGTATTTACTTGTTGGAAACTATTTGGAGTACAATAAACACTTTCCATAGTTAGACAATAAAAATTGGCAATTTGATTTTCAGTACATATAATTTTTGTGCCTTTTTTAATCAACCCAATTTTTGGTGCTAATCCTGCATAAGTAGCTACCACGATTACATCATATTGTTCAACTTGCTTTGCTATTTGAACAAACCTTGAAATATACACCAGTTTATTATTCTTTGGAATTTCTGCTCCTGAAATCAAATTATCATAATATTGCTGATGTTCATTTTCATCTCCTTGTATACAAATCGATACAAAATTCCTTTCATAAAAATAAGGTATCAACCCTTTTCCTGGTTCGTTTTTGTAATTACATCGTATTAGATATACAGGCTCTTCAAATAATGGCTTATTAAACCAAAGCACTTCTATAACTTTTTTAGCAAAACTTATCAGATAATTCTTTCTTAATTTATCATCTGTTTTTAATTTATCATGTTCTTCTTTTGGAAAAAACTTTTTAATGAACGCATTAACAATATAGCTAGAAGGCATTTGATTTGAAGGTTCCCAATAAGCAATCCTATTCGATCTAAGCTGAGGTAACAAACTAATTTTGAAAAATTCATATAATGCGATATACTCCCATAGTCCTTTGGTTGATTCATCTATATCACGTTTCTTTATTCTTTCAGAAATATCTTCATCTATATCAATGTTCCAAAATATTTTTTGTTTTTCATAGGATTCAGTATCATTTTCTATATACGCTAAAATTAGTTTTTCAAGTGAAAACGACGATGATTTTTTTTGTTTGACGACCTTTTCAAAATTTTCTATTGATTTTTTAAGTTGGGATTTCAGTCGAGAGGAAGTATATAAACCATCACCATTTAAAATGTAATCACTGTATGAATTGAATGAATCAGTAATATGATTAATTCGTTCAATATCTTCATTTGCATCTTTTATTTCAAGGTAATCATCGACTATGAGTTTTAGGTCATACCCTAATAATACCAATCGAGATAGAATTTCAATTCTTTTTTTTCTTGTTACTTCACTAGCTTCATGGCTTGATTGTTGGAATAAGGCTTTTGGGTTTACTTCTATAGGTAAATCCTGAAATGAATAGTTTGTTTTCATGATATTGCTATATTAAATTTTTGCAAATATCTTTTGATAATATGCCTAACAGAATCATAGACAGATAAAAGATTTGCAAATGTAGCAATATTTAACAAAAAAAACCGCATAAATGCGGTTTAAATTTATTGATATGATAGAATGTTATATTCAGCTTCTTCCCTTCAACTTCATTTCATTCTAAATGAAAGTATAAATTAATTTTAAGTGTTATTTTTTCATATGGCATCCGAACTTTTATGTTCAATCCAATTTATTTAGGAGTAGGTATTTTTTGCAAAGTTGTATTCTGATAACCCCCGTTGCGGGAAGATACAGTCTGAATTTTTGCAAGAAATGAATATTTTTGCCCTTGTCTGTCTTTTACCAAAATTAATGTAAGTTCCGAATCAAATGCTTTTAGTATTTCATATCCTGCATCTTTCCAAACATAGCCTATTGCATCGCCACTTGAGTATGTAACAAAATTTATATCAACATATGTAGGTGTATAATTCCCCTTCTTAAAAAAAACATGACACATTGGACACCAATCAGAAGATCCAGAAATAACATCACACAGTGCATTCCCAAATTTTTCACTGCGCACAGTTCTTACATATAATTTTTTAAAACCATATTCTTTCATCAAAGATTTTACCTCTTCTTTGTTTAAAAACAAAACTGTTTCACCAAATTTTGGTGCCGATTGTGAAAATGATGCTCCAATAAAAATAAATAGCACTACTACAATACAAAATAATTTTTTCATAAAATATGATTTTAATTAGATGGGTGATTTTTTTATATAAAATTTGTAGATTAAAACAATACAAAGATAATTAAAATATACATCTATGCGGTATGTTTATATAGGGTAATATTACTTGTTTACATATTGTAATTTCGCAAATGTAATAATGTAATTTAGTATGCAAGAAAATCAGGATTTAGAACAAACTGAATTAGATTCGAGAATTGTTAAGATAGCGATTAAGATTAAAGAACTTCGCATTCTTAAGGGTTATTCAAGTCATGAATCCTTTGCATGGGACAATAATCTTAATCGGGTTCAGTATTGGAGAATTGAAAAGGGTACCAACATTACATTGAAAACCCTTTTAAATATTCTCGATATTCATCAGATTAGTTTATCAGATTTTTTCAAAGATATTGTTTAACTAAAAGTGCTTTTTACACTACTTCTTTTAATTTTGTATTATCCCAAATTTTCTGCATTGAATCGTCCATATCTTTGTCTGATAAATTTACATATCTCTGTGTCATTGTAATATCAGAATGCCCCATAAGCTTACACAGCGTAAACGCTGAAACTTCTCCACTAGCCCCTGCTAATGTTCCAAATGTATGTCTTGCGACATGAGATGTAATGTTCTTATCTATTTCTGCCAATGTAGCTACGACTTTGAGGTATCTGTTTACAACTTGATTGTCAATATAAGGGAATACATTTTTATTGTCTGGGTTTCTATGACGATATTTTATTAATAAACATCTAGCCCTATCACTTAGGGGTACATATACCGGAAGTTCAGTTTTAATTTGATTTTTCTTTAGTCCTGATAATTTCACATCGATATGATCCCATTTTAAATCCATTACATCCGAATATCGGAGTCCTGTTTCACAAGAAAATATGAAAATGTCCTTTGAAAGTTTTAATGAATTGCATGCGTCAGAAGGTAATTTAGTACAATAGAAACGTTCATATTCGACTCTGTTTAAAGCTACCTCCCGACTCTTTCCGTGTTCAATCTTATAGTCTTCAAATGGATTATTGATTTTGTTACCAAGCTTTATTGAATACCTGATTACGGATTTGAATACTTTTAGACGCTTTGCAATTGTATTTTGGTTATTTGGTTTTGTCCTTTCTACACGAAGATATTTTTTAAATTTCTCCAAAAAATTAAAGTCTATAATATCAATTGTGGGTTCTATTTTCTTGTAATGGTGCAACGTAAAATCCTTTACGACATTTTTTGTCATTATCAAATTATTAATACTGCCATCTTTAAGCTCATTTAATTCTATGTACTTATCGAATACTTCATCAATTAGAGGTAATTTTTTCTTTTTATCGAATTCCAAACTGTCCAATGAATTTCCTTTCAAAATAGCTTTTATTTCTTCAATGTTAATTTGTTCCCTCATGATTTTTTTCTTTGAACAATAATCATTGAAAGAAGACAATTTATCTGACAAGTACTTATTGATGTCTGAAGCTTCAAAGCATTTTTTATCTACACTTTCGTTTTCAGGTTTCCAAAAACCAGGTTCTACATTTTTACCTGTAGACACTCTGAATTGTTTACCATTCAAATAGATTAAAAACTCAATTCTTGATTTGCCATCTTTCCTTGGAAAATCTTTTCGTAGTAAAATTTTAATTGTGGTTTCCATCACTTTAATTTTTTATGTTCGTCGATGTATTTCGACTGTTTATATATTCATTAACTCCGGTGGGTTTTATTTCAACTGATGAAATATTAATATATGTCTATATCCATGGACTAAATTATATAAAATCATTTGATTATTAAAGAGATGGCTCAATTATTATCTAAAATAAATTAAGATATGTATATTATGTTTAACTCAAATCAGCTAAAAAAGAGAAAAATCATTTCTTTTCCAATAAGATATAAAATTCCACTGTTATTAATTTATTTTAGTTTGGTAGGATTAAAATTAGGCTTAAAAAGATGAGGCTGGTTGATTCATCTTGAAACAATGAATAAAATTTCTAGGTACAAACGGTTTTGGGTTGTCGGGAGTTTAGAGTCAACATGAAGCATCGTATTTCAAAAACTAAACCCGCCAAGTACCTCATGTAAACGTCTTTAAATTGCTTATAAAAGCATTTAAAGACGTTTTTTGTTTTTGGTACTTCAATCATTATCCAATTTTTTTCATCCTATATTTATTTGGGTTTCTTTTCTAAAAGAGGGTATTTAAGTAGTGAAAAGCATGAATTGGCATTTTTAAAAACGGTATAAACCAACACCCTTGGGATTATTCTTTGTGGTTTTGTGGGAAGAAAGTAATCAGATTTGCTTCTAGTTACGGTTTACATAATTCAAACGTTTGCAGTCTTTCTTTTCACCGTGTGCCTTTTCAACTTTTTTATTGAGCATTATTTTTGTAATTTTGTACCCTATTAGTTGAAGAGGAACATATGAAAATCCAATTTAAAATACATTATAAAATGCAATGGGGTCAGACAATGTGTCTGATAGTGCACTCATTGGGCAATCACATTCAAAAATACGGAATGCATTGTAATGAGAAATCTGAATGGAAAGCAGAAATACAAATGGAAAGCATAGAAGCAGTTTCATATCAGTATGCCATTCAAAACCCTGATAAATCAATGGAATATGAATACGGCAGTATTCGGGAAGTTCAATTTCCTTCTGCCTCAGATATTACTACTGTCATAGATAACTGGCGGGCCTCAAATGGTGATAGTCCGTTTGTATCAACAGCATTTACGGATTGTTTTTTCAAAAGAATACCGTTGAAAATAAGCTCCACAATAGCTTCAAAAAACCTGATTCTTCGCCTGAATTGTCCGCAAATGGAACCTGAAAGACATGTTGCGGTTATAGGCAATCAGGAATCACTGGGCAACTGGGATGTGAAAAAGAAAGTCAAACTTGATGAATCAAAATTTCCGATATGGAGCACCACCCTTGATCTGACAAAAATTAAATTTCCTCTTGAATATAAATACCTTATTGTTGATACAAAAACCGATGAGGTACTGGCATGGGGTGGGGGCCCTAACCGTTTGGTTGAGAAAGTAGATAAACAGGCTTTGACAATAGTCACAGATGAACATTTTATTCGTACCATACCATCCTGGAAAGCAACTGGAGTTGCCATTCCTGTATTCTCATTGCGTAGTGAGGATGGCTTTGGAATCGGAGAATTCAATGATTTAAAGAAAATGGTGGACTGGGCTAAGAAGACCGGTCAGCGAATCATACAGATTTTGCCTATAAACGATACCATTTTATACCACTCCAATTATGATTCATATCCCTATAATGCAGTTTCGGTTTATGCATTGCATCCCATTTACATACATCTGGAAAGCGTCGGAAAACTAAAAACTAAAAAACAAAAAGACTATTTTCAGTCTAAAAAGAAAGAACTTAACGAAAAGAATTTCTCTGATTATCAGAACGTGTTGAATGCAAAATGGGAATTCTTCAAGATCATTTATCCGCAGGAAAGCCCTGCTATATTTGCTTCCAATGACTACAAGTTGTTCTTTGAAACGAATAAGGAATGGTTGGTCCCATATGCTGCTTTCTCATACCTTCGTGATTTGAACGGAAGCCCTGAATTCAGTAAGTGGAAAAGGTTTAGTGTTTATTCCAAAAACGAAATAGAAGAATTGTCCGCTACGGATACGGCTCATTATCATGAAATTGCCCTTTATTATTTCCTTCAATACCATTTGCATAAGCAACTTATCGATGTGCACGACTATGCCCGTGAAAATGGTGTTGCCATAAAAGGCGATATCCCGATTGGTGTAAGTCCACGGAGTGTGGACGCATGGGTTGAACCCGAACTATTCAACACGAATGCCCAGGCAGGTGCACCACCTGATGATTTCTCAGTTACAGGACAAAACTGGGGTTTCCCGACCTATAACTGGGAACTGATGGAAATGGACGGGTATCAATGGTGGAGAAAGCGTTTTCAGAAATTAGCCGAATACTTTGATGCGTATCGCATTGACCATATCCTGGGATTCTTCCGCATTTGGGAGATACCGGTAGATGCTGTATGGGGATTAAGCGGGACTTTTCATCCTGCCTTGCCGTTTACACGAAATGAAATTGAATCGAAAGGATTGAAATGGGATGAAAATCGCTTCTTAAAACCGTTTCTGAAGGAACATGTCATCTATGCAACTTTTGGAAAATACAGTGATGAAGTAACACGTGAATACCTGTTGACTGATGGCTGGCAAAACTTTAAATTCAAACCCGAATACGATACACAGAAAAAGATTGAAGCTCATTTTGCTTCACTGGGTTATAACTTTGGGACCAAGGAAGTGTTGATTCGCGATGGATTGTATGCATTGCATTGCGAAGTACTCTTTATCCGTGATTCACGGCAACCTGATAAATTCCATCCACGTATTTCGATGCATAGTTCAGCTACCTTCAGAGACCTGTCTGATGAGAACCGCCGCACACTGGATCGGATTTATGTGGATTATTTTTATCACCGGCATACCGAGTTCTGGAAACAGCAGGCGTTGAAAAAACTACCGGCTCTTATATCGGCTACTAAAATGCTAGTTTGCGGAGAAGATCTGGGCATGGTACCCGATTCGGTACCTGATGTGATGAATGCACTGGAAATCCTGAGTCTGGAGATTCAGCGGATGCCGAAGAAACCGAATACTGAATTTGCCATGCCGGCAGATGCTCCATACCGTTCGGTTTGTACTACTTCAACCCATGATATGAACCCGATACGTGCCTGGTGGGAAGAAGATGCTGCATTGACCCAGCGATTTTATAACAGGGCACTGGGCATGCAGGGTCCGGCACCTGCAGTATGTGAGACATGGATCATTGAACGAATTATAGATCAGCATTTACTCTCAAATGCTATGTGGATTATTCTGCCCTGGCAGGATTGGATGGCTATTGATGTGGTATTGCGCAATGAACATCCATTGGCCGAACGAATAAATGTTCCGAGCAACCCACGTAATTTCTGGTGCTATCGCATGCATATCACCCTGGAACAGCTCTTGACTGAAAATGTTTTTAATAAGAAGATTACGGAAATGATAACTAATTCAGGGAGGTAATTCCGAAAATAGAAATGTTCCGTGTTCCGTGTTTTGCGTTCCGCGTTATTGGGACCGGAAGTTTATTCATTAATATGAAAATTGATAGATTGAAATAATACAGAACACATAACACATAACACATAACACATAACACAAAACGCAAAACACATAACACAAAACGCAAAACACGGAACACGGAACACGGAACACGGAACACGGAACACAGAACACGGAACACAGAATAATAATAAACTAAGAATAATGAGTGATCAACGGTATAATTTAAGAGGGGTTTCTGCATCAAAAGAAGATGTGCATAATGCAATTAAGAATATTGATAAAGGGCTATACCCGAGAGCGTTTTGTAAGATAATCCCTGACTTTTTAGGAAATGATCCTGAGTACTGTAATATTATGCATGCCGATGGTGCAGGCACCAAATCCTCACTGGCATATGTATATTGGCGAGAAACGGGCGATATCTCTGTATGGAAAGGCATTGCGCAGGATGCACTGATCATGAATATCGATGATTTGCTGTGTGTAGGAGCTACGGATAATATATTATTATCGTGCACCATTGGCAGGAATAAAAACCGTATACCCGGAGACGTGATTTCAGCCATTATAAACGGCACTAATGAACTGGTGGAGGAATTGAGAGGAATGGGTGTAAATATCTACCCTACGGGCGGCGAAACAGCTGATGTGGGTGATGTAGTTCGTACTATCATTGTCGACAGCACAGTGACCTGCAGAATGAAAAGGAGTCAGGTTATAGATAACGCTAATATCAAGGCAGGAGATGTAATAGTTGGTCTTTCGTCATCAGGACAGGCAACGTATGAAAAAGAATACAACGGAGGCATGGGAAGCAACGGATTAACTTCCGCACGTCATGATGTCTTTGCCAATTATCTGGCAGCGAAATACCCTGAAAGCTACAATCCCGATATACCGCAGGATCTGGCATATTCCGGTTCGAAGAAACTGACTGATGAAATTGAAGGACTTGGAATCAATGCAGGAAAGCTGGTGCTTTCACCTACAAGAACCTATGCACCGGTTGTAAAAAGATTGCTTGAAGAAATGCAACCTTATATTCATGGGATGGTGCATTGTTCCGGAGGTGCCCAGACAAAGATCCTTCATTTTATCGATAAACTGAAAGTAGTAAAAAATAATCTGTTTCCTGTACCACCTTTGTTTCAACTTATTCAAAAAGAATCGGGTACTGACTGGAAGGAAATGTATAAAGTGTTCAATATGGGACACCGTCTGGAAGTATACCTCCCGGCAGAACATGCCCAACATGTAATCGACATCTCCAGATCATTTAATATAGAAGCTCAGATCGTTGGATATTGCGAAGCCTCCGATAAGACAGAATTGTTGATAGAAAGTGAGTTCGGGAGGTTTGAATATTAGAAAACAAAGGTAAAGAGTAAGTAGTAGCTAGAAAGTAGTAGCTAGTAAGAATTAAGAGGCAAGAGGTAAGAAAAAGAACAAAGTCTGTTCCATATTCCTTACCTCTTGCCTCTTACTCCTTACCTCTTTTCCTTTAGAGTAATGAACCTATATTTGTAGTGAAAAGTTTTACCGCAATGGCTAACAGGATAATCCCAAAAAACTTACGAAGTATATAAATACCTCCTTCACCAATCATCTTTTCAATCCTGGATGTTGATTTGAGCACGAAGAATACGAAAACCATATTCAATACCAGTGCAGCTATGATATTCTCTGTAGCATATTCTGCCCGAAGCGTAAGCAGTGTTGTAAATGACCCGGGACCTGCTATAAGGGGAAAGGCAATGGGAATAATGGATGAACCTCCTTCAGGGCCATGATTGCGGAATATCTCTACATCCAATATCATTTCGAGTGAAAAGATAAAAATGATCAACGAACCTGCAACAGCGAAAGATTGTATATCTACATTAAATAGTTTTAGCACTGCTTCTCCCGAAAACAGAAACCCAATCAGAATAAAAAAGGCAACCACGCTTGCCCGGAATGAATAAACGACTAACCCTTTGCGTTTTATGTTGAGTATGATAGGTATTGAGCCTAAAATATCAATAATAGCAAAGAGTACCATGGTAGCACTCGTAATCTGGATTAAGCTGAAATTCATTGTTGTAGCCCTTTATGTTTTATAAATTCTCAATTTTCCGGTTTTACCAAATAATCTTATTTAGAATAAAGCAAATAATCTTATTTAATATAAAGCATATAATCAATTTTAAAACATAAAGCAACTGTCACTTATTTCAATTGCGCTAATGTTTTCTGATTAACCTTTCTTCTTTCTTTATCAAATATCCAACCCCATTTATTAAAATACTTTATCATATTAAACATATGAATAATCAGCATTCTCTTGCTTATATATGAACTTTGAGCATGATGATGGATAACGGATACCTTTGGATAATAAACTGTTCTGAATTGCCTGTGAATGCGTCTTGTCAAATCAATATCCTCCGGATACATGAAAAAACGTTCATCAAACATACCAACTTCTTTAAGTGCTTTAGTTCTTAAAAACATAAAACAGCCTGAAAGATAGGGTACATCCATGATATGATTATATCCCGATTTACGTAATTCAAAATTCTTTGTACGTTTCAGGACCCAGCTTTTCGGTAAGAACCGTCTAACTATCAAATCAAAAGGTGTTGGAATCAGTTTGCAAAGATACTGAATTTCTCCGTTTGGATAGAGAATTTCAGGCATTAATAATCCAATATCCGGATTATTATTCATAAATTCTTCAATTTTCGAGAGAATGGTAGAATCTAAAGATATATCCGGGTTTATAACCAGATGGTAGGGAATGCCTTGTTCTATCGTTTGGCGGATTGCGATATTATGGGCAGAGCCATAGCCGAGGTTCTTATTTGAAAAATAATAGTTAACAGGGAGTTTTTTTAACCCGGGAGTTTCGATGGGAGAATTATCAATAATGAAGATTTTCGAAACCTCCTTCCATTTTCTCAGAGCTTCTATTAGTGGGGATATCTCTTCTAATTGAGTTTTGTACAATACAACTGAGATGTTTATCATGCAGATTCGACTATAATGAATTTATTCATATTTCTCCATCTTATCTTCAATACTCACATCTCCTTTCGAGCTTTGTATCTTGATATAGGTCATCAGGCTTTCGGCACCGGCTTCATAGCAGGCTTCCTGGGCTAATTTTACCACCTTCATAATCTCATCGTATGTACCTTCCATTACGGTCTCAAAAGGGCATACTTTGTATCTTAATCCGGAGTTGGCAATTACTTCGATGGCTTTATCCACCAGGGCATAGGGGTGTATGGTTTTTGAAGTAGGTAAAACCTGCAAAGCTATATTAACTATTTTGTCCATTTTTGTAGTCTGTTGTTTAAAATAATATGATGTAACGTCGATTACTATTAAAAATTGTGTCGGAAGTGTAATAAAAAAATCTGTCTGCTTCTGCTAATAAAATACTCTTGTTTTAAAATAAAAAACCCGAAATTTCTTTCGGGTTTTTTGTGTTATATAGTCTTACCGACAATTATTCAGCAATCACTTCTTCTGCTGGTGCTTCAGTTGGTGCTTCTGCAGGAGTTTCAGCTACAGTAGCAGCAATAGTGGCTGCAATAGCGTCTTCTTTTTTCTTGGCAACTTCAGCAGCTTTTGCTTTGTTGACTTCTGTTTCTGCTTTCAAACGGGCTTTTAAGTCAGCTTGTTTTTCGGCAACCAATTGTTCTTTTGTTTTACTAACACTCGATTCTTTAGTTGCTTTCCATGCTTCGAAGCGTACATCGGCTTCAGCTGCATCAAAGGCACCTTTTTTTGCTCCTTCAAGTAAGTGCTTTTTCAACAAAACGCCTTCGTTTGAAAGGATATTACGGGTTGTGTCGGTTGGTTGTGCACCTGTTTGTAACCAATACAATGCTCTTTCGAACTTAAGGTCGATAGTTGCAGGGTTAGTGTTTGGGTTATAAGAACCAATACGTTCGATAAATTTGCCATCACGTGGCGCTTTGCTGTCAGAGATCACGATATGATAATACGCATATCCTTTACGACCGTGACGTTGCAATCTGATTTTTACGGGCATTTTTTTTGTTTATTAAATGATTATACCTAATGCTTTTACTCGAAAAGCGGTTGCAAAGATAGTAAATTTATTTGAACAAGGAAAGAAAGAGGAAGAAATTAATAATTAATAATTAACAATTAATAATTAATAATGGACGCAAAATGTTTAGCTTAGTAAGAAAGAGCCTTTAATTATTAATTATGAATTATTAATTCTTAATTCTTAATTAATTACAAAGTACCCAGGCAGTTTCAAATCGGCTATCCGTTTTGCGGAGGTTTTCCATAAACTGAATGGCTTTGTTGCGATCAGAGAATGATTGTATTGCAATACGGTAAATTTTGGTGGGTGGTAATACATGCGCTGATGTAAAATCAGCATCGACTAATTCTTTGCAGAATTTGTCCGCCGATGCTTGATTGGGTAAGCTTGCAACAACAACATGAAAATTCTGTTGTACTTCGGGTATAGCTGCTTCAGTAGGAGTCACTTCTTCAGCCACAGCATTCGTAATATTTGTGTTTTGTGTTGTATTGTAAAACGCAGAGGCTATAATATTAGCATTGTCCAGCCTACGCATGTCGGTCAACCTGGGCGAAATGCAGAATAATCCAAATATGAGCATCGCTACAGAGGCATACTTGAATATTTTTCTTGAAGGAAGTGTAATGGTTAATACCGGCTTCTCATCCTTGTTTTGAATATTCTTTTGTGAAATATACAGGTTGGTTAATTCGAAATTCTGAGGCAGAAATTCTACTTTTACTGAAGGAGTGAATAATAAGTCTCCTGGATTATTCCGGTGAAAAGAGCCTAAGTTGCCAACACATATGTTTCCATTGGATTGCAGGTCAGCCTTTAACTGTTCTACCTGCTTTTCAATGTATTCCATGGCCATGCGGTAACTGATTTTCTCAGAACGGGCGATTTCAATGGCCAGCAACCCATCGGCATGATGCATGAGTGGATTAAATCCAATCGTGGATAGGGGAGGGGTGATATGATCGGATAATAAGCTGGCAGATTGTATCTGGACAACAAATCCACCTAGATTTGGCACAACCACGTAGTCGTGTTGCGCTAATAGTTTTTCAATATGTTTACAGAATTTCTCCACATCGCAAAAGTAATCGAAAGGAATGATATACGATTATTTTCAGTCAAAAAGTTATCAACAAGTTGTTAAACCCAACAAATCGATGTATCTTTGTACTACCTCAATAAATAAAATATAAAAATGAAAAAAACGATCCTAATAACTGGTGGTGCAGGCTTTATCGGCTCACATGTAGTCCGTTTGTTTGTTACCAAATATCCCGATTATCAAATTATTAATTTAGATGCATTGACCTATGCCGGTAATCTTGAAAACCTGAAAGATATAGCAGAAGCACCCAATTACAAATTTGTAAAGGGAGATATTACGGACGAAAAGTTCATTCCTGAATTGTTTGCTACCTATAATTTTGACGGTGTGGTGCATTTAGCAGCCGAATCGCATGTCGATCGTTCTATCACCGATCCTTTTGCTTTTATCCGCACCAATGTTTTTGGAACCGCTAACTTATTGAACGTTGCCAAAGAAGCCTGGAAAGGTAACATGGAAGGAAAACGTTTTTATCATATTTCCACCGATGAAGTATATGGTTCATTGGGTGCAACAGGTTTTTTTACTGAGGAAACAGCTTATGACCCCCGCAGTCCTTATTCAGCGGCTAAGGCAAGTTCCGATCATTTTGTCCGTGCTTTTTACCACACATACGGGTTGCCTGTTGTAGTTTCCAATTGCTCCAACAACTATGGCGCAAACCATTTCCCTGAAAAACTGATTCCCCTTTCAATCAATAATATCAAACATAACCTTCCGATTCCTATTTATGGGAAAGGCGAAAATGTACGTGACTGGTTGTGGGTGAATGATCATGCCCGTGCAATCGATACGATTTTCCACAACGGTGTGATTGGTGAAACCTATAATATCGGGGGTAACAATGAATGGACCAACATAGACCTGATAAAGGAACTCTGTAAAATAATGGATAAAAAGCTTGGTCGTGCTGCCGGTGAATCGGCTAAATTAATCACGTATGTAAAAGACCGCGCTGGACACGATCTACGCTACGCCATTGATTCAACTAAGTTACAACGTGAATTAGGCTGGAAACCTTCCCTCCAGTTCGAAGAAGGCCTTGAGAAGACGGTCGACTGGTACCTTGCCAATCAGGAATGGATGGATAATATCATCAATGGAGATTATCAGAAATACTACGAAAAACAATATATGGAAAGATAAAGGTAATTCATAATTCATAATTGATAATTCATAATTCATAATTCATAATTGATAATTCATAATTCATAATTGACAGGAAGCTGAATTGTAAGTTTTTATAGATTAACAAATACATTCTTAAATATCTAAGATTAAATAAAAAGTCCGGCTTTTCAGAATCTCTGAAAAGCCGGACTTTTTAATATCTCTTATCTCTTATCTCTTATTTCTTATTTCTTATTTCTTATTTCTTATTTCTTATTTTCCTTACCTCTTACCTCTTGCCTCTTACCTCTTTTCATTCCTCATTCCTCACTCCTCGTTTGCTTATTTCGGCGCCGTGCGATACAAATATATCCCTATCAGTATAAAGACGACATTTGGCAGCCATACAGCCTGGAATGCAGTCATGGCACCACTTACCGAAAAGGATGTAGACATGGTGGTGAATAATACATAGATGGAGCTTAAAGCAAGACCTATCCCGATATGAAGTCCCATCCCCCCACGCACTTTCCTCGAAGAAAGGGATACACCGATTAAAGTCATGATAAATGCAGCCAGGGGCATTGAGAACCTTTTGTAGTATTCGTCTTCAAAGCCCTGGATATTTCCTACCCCACGATTCCGCTGTTTTCTAAGATAACTCCCCAACTGGGCATTATTCAGCTGTGGTGCTTCCGCCGAAGTAATGAAAAATTCCTCCGGTTGTACCCGGATAGTTGTATCTTTGGATATTCCTTTTGAAATTGTTTCGCGCATCCCGTTGAAATCCCGTTGCAAATAATTCGTTATTTTCCAATGGTAAGCCGAGTCCCATGCAACTGTTTCAGCTGTTAGCCTTGATATCAGTTTTTTTCCGTCAAATTTTTCAAGAGAAAACCGATATCCGGTATTATTCGAAACTTCATACCGTTCAATATACATGATTACCCCTTTTTCGACTTCCATTTGGATATTTCGGGCATTATCCTGTTTGATTTTACGGACATACGTATCTTCAAAACCAAGCATTATCTTATTTCCATGGGGTATGATATACCCGCCAACAGTAAATGAGATAGTTGCAATAACCAGTGCTGAAAGAAAATAAGGTACCATGAGTCTCCTGAAGCTGACACCACTTGCCAGAATGGCAATGATTTCAGTGTCGTTCGCCATTTTAGAGGTAAAGAAGATCACGGCAATGAATGTGAACAGCGGACTGAACATATTCATGTAATAAGGTATGAAGTTCAGATAATAATCAAAAATGATGGCTTTTAACGGGGCGTTGTGTTCTACAAAATTGTCCAGCTTTTCAGTCAGATCGAATACCACAGATATACTTAAGATCAGCATAATGGAGAAGAAATACGTCCCCAGAAACTTCTTAATTATATACGTGTCAATCCGTTTTAATCCAATTTTGCGATAATTTATTTCCATCTTTTTGTAAAAATGTTTTTTTTTAGCAAACCCTTCAAACTTTCAAACTCTTTAAACTTTTCAAACCCTTCAAACCTCCTAACTCGGAACACAGAACACGGAACACGGAACGCTGAACCCTTCAAACTTTCAAACTCTTTAAACTTTTCAAACCCTTCAAACCTCCTAACACGGAACCCTTCAAACTATCAAACTATCAAACCCTTCAAACTTTCTTACAGTCTTCTCACCACCTGTTCAACCATTCCTTTTTTCCAGGTTGTAAAATCGCCTGCCTGAATATGTTTTCTTGCTTCACCTACCAGCCAAAGATAAAATGCCAGGTTGTGAATGGAGGCAATCTGCATGGCTAACAGTTCCTTGCTGATAAAAAGGTGCCGCAGGTATGCTTTTGAATAAGCAGAATCAACATACGAGGTACCATATTCATCAAGTTGAGAAAAATCATTTTTCCATTTCTCATTACGCATGTTTATAATGCCCTGTGATGTGAAAAGCATTCCGTTACGACCATTACGCGTTGGCATCACACAGTCGAACATATCGATTCCGCGCTCAATACCTTCCAGGATATTCTGTGGCGTACCGACTCCCATTAAATACCGGGGTTTATCTTTTGGTAGTATTTCATTGACGATTTCAATCATTTCATACATCTTGTCAATAGGTTCGCCTACTGCCAACCCGCCGATGGCATTTCCTTCACGGTTTTGTGATGCAATAAATTCAGCCGATTGCCTGCGTAAATCAGGATACACGCATCCTTGTACAATGGGGAAGTAGGTTTGAGAGTAACCGTATTTTGGTGCTGTGTTATCAAAATGGGTAAGTCCTCTTTCCAGCCAGCGATGAGTCAGTTCCATTGATTTTTTGGCATAGTCATAATCGGCAGTACCCGGTGTACACTCGTCAAATGCCATAATAATATCGGCACCTATTGTACGCTGTATGTCTACCACGTTTTCAGGAGTAAAGAGGTGTTTGCTCCCATCAATATGTGAACGGAAGGTAGCACCTTCTTCTTTCAGTTTTCTGTTTGCTGACATGGAAAATACCTGGTAACCACCACTGTCAGTTAATATGGGACGGTCCCAGCCATTGAATTTATGCAGGCCGCCGGCACGTTCAAGAGTGTCAATCCCCGGTCGCATAAATAGATGATAGGTATTTCCTAAGATGATTTGAGCTTTAATGTCTTCTTTCAATTCATGAAAGTGAACTGCCTTTACTGAGGCAACCGTTCCAACCGGCATGAAAATGGGCGTTTCTATATCGCCATGATCTGTTGTTATTTTTCCCGTCCGGGCATTTGAATTTGGATCGGAATGTTGTATTTCAAAGGTCATTGCTGGTTGGTTAAGGAGACTTTTTGGAGAAGAATAATTAAGTGTTGTTTGATTAAACCGTTAGATTGAAAATGAAATTTTCCAATATCTTTTGTCCTGCATCACCCGATTTCTCAGGGTGAAACTGAACGGCATAAAAATTGTTTTTTTGAACAGCCGAACTGAATTCAATTATATAGTCAGTTGTAGCAATGGCATTTTCGCATTTTTCCACGTAATAGCTATGAACAAAATACATATATGCATTTTCTTCTACATCCCTGAATAATGCTGTTTTTAGATGTGTAATATTATTCCATCCAATTTGTGGTATTTTAAATCCATCTTTTGGGAATAGTCTTACTGTCTGGTCAAATATGCCTAAGCAGGCAGTATTGTTTTCCTCCGAATGAGCACACATAAGCTGCATTCCCAGGCAAATACCTAAAACAGGTTGAGTGAGGGAACAGATAAGCACGTCGAGTCCTTTTTCTTTCAGGTAGTTCATTGCCGAAGAGGCTTCACCAACTCCCGGGAAAATAACCCTGTCGGCAGAACGTATTTCGTCATGATCGTCCGAAACAATGGCATTCACACCGATTCGTTCCAGGGCAAAAAGTACAGAACGAATATTTCCTGCATTGTATTTGATTATGACTACTTTCATCCTTTTCTCTTGGAAATAACAGGTTCAAAAGCCAGCTGACTTTTAATATAAGGCTTTGTTAAATCAGTTTGTTTGTTTTTGTATCGGGAAAGATAATAGCAGGTTTAAAAGTCCGTGCTTCTTCCATTTCCATCATGGCATACGCCATAATGATAATGATATCACCAGGTTGAGCTTTACGTGCTGCAGCACCATTCAAACATATAATGCCTGAGCCGCGTTTTCCCGGAATGACATAGGTTTCTAACCGTTCGCCATTATTATTATTGACAATACTTACCTTTTCATTGGCAATCACATTGGCTGCATCCATTAAATCTTCATCGATGGTAATGCTTCCTATATAATTCAAGTTAGCTTCTGTAACAGTTACCCTATGAATCTTCGATTTTACAATGTGTACTAACATAAATCTTGTTTTTTCAACTGACTAATTTTTAATTATCAATTGCTTTATATTTAATATTATCTATCAATCTCACTTCGCCACAATAAACGGCGATGCATCCTACTGAAGGTTCCGACCATGAATTAACAGGCTGAAGTGTTGTTGTGTTTACAATTTCGTAATACTCTACTTCAAGCCCCGGAACCAGATTTACCAGGTCAACTACCCATTGAATCAAATCAATCGGGGATAACTGGGCTGCAAAGTTACGACTTTCGGAGAGAACTTTGGATATTTCGATCGCTTTTTTACGATCTACTGCAGATAATCGCTCATTCCGGCTACTCATAGCCAATCCGCTCGGCTCCCGAACTATGGGACAATCAACTATTTCAACCTTGAATTTCAATTTCTTTACCATGCGATGAATAATCGCCAATTGCTGAAAGTCTTTTTCTCCAAAATAGGCTTTATCCGGCTGAACCAGTTGAAACAACTTGCTTACTATCTGAACAACCCCATTAAAGTGACCTGGTCTAAATTTACCTTCCATGACAGTATCCAATCCGCCAAAATCGAAATCAAAAGGTGCATCTAGTTCATTCTGTTCATAGATTTCCTGAGGGTCAGGTGCGAAAATAATCCGGCAACCGACGCTTTCAAGTAATTCAGCATCCTGATTCAAATTCCGTGGGTATTTTTCCAGGTCGGCTGTATTATTAAATTGTGTGGGGTTCACAAAAATACTTACCACACAAATATCGTTTTCGGCTACACATCGTTTTACCAATGCTTTATGGCCTTCGTGCAAAGCGCCCATGGTAGGTACAAACCCAATGGTTTTACCCGAAGTTCTAAGCATCTGTATTTCAGCCTGCAGTTCCTGTTTTAGTTTGATTGTTTTCATCGTATCTTATTAACGTGAATTTCAATGATGAATTGCATTGAAATTCATAAAAAGTGGGTGCAAAAGTAGTAAAACTTATTTGTATAATCATTCAACTTTTTTACCGGATTAGTCATTGTTAAAATGAATTAATATTGTATTTGTCTGATAGATAGGTTGCCAGGTAGATACATTCTGTGAAATATGAATATATAATAAAAAATAAACATAGTCAACATTGTTAAATTGATGTTTTTCCATGATCGACATGCCTGATTTATCAGTCCATTAAATACAACCGACTGAATATTCTTTACAGATAGGTTTCGTAGGATAATGAACAATAATTAAGCCAAATAGCGGTTTCGGGTATGAAACGCCCGAAGAATATATCCGGACGGAGTTACAAGAAATAATATTACTGTTGATTTATCAATAAATATTATCTTGTGCATACCAGAATTAAGATTCAGAAGTTACTATTTGTAAGCTTTGATGAATACTAAACGATATTTTTACTATTTAGCCGAATCCTGTATTTTTAGGATATGGTTATGATTTAAAAGCGGTACAACGTATTCATTTCTCTTTCATCTTACTGCTGTAAAGTGGGGGTTGGTTGGGGGTTACCTGGGGGTTGCCTGGGGGTTGGTTGGGGGTTCGGTGAGGTCTGGCCCTCGCAACCCCCAGGTAATTCCCTCTGCAGTCTCTCCGATTTCTCTTTATACATTGGACAGATGAAAGATGCGTCCCGTTAAAACCCGCTAAGTGATATAGAATGTTGTATTATATGAGTTGAACTCACAATGAATCTGATAAGTTAACGTTAATAATGAGAACTCAGTAAATGTCCGAATCGTGATACTTTAACCATCCGTGTTGTTGAAACCGGAAGTTTACATTGTTAACAGGAAATGATACTTTCAAAAATCAAATGTATATTTTCTATCTGTTTCAGGATAAATACTGTGTTTTGAAAAGAAATGAGCGCTCAAAACCACTAAATAATTCTTGGTTAAACTTTTATAAATAGATTGAGGGTGAAAATAGACGGCTGTTGAAATGGACATCTTTAAATATTTGACTGTGTGCAATATATGGATATTCTATTCGTTAATGCTTTTTACATACGTTCTTTTTATGGCTTGTATGCTTAACATTTAAGGATTCGGTTCTTGGTTATATCCGATTTTTTTTATATATCTTTGCAATCCGAATCATTATCCCATACTCCTCGGATTAGAAAAGAATGAAAAAAATTACCAAAGTTTTATATATTTCGCAAGAAATATTTCCTTATTTACCCGAATCTGAATTGTCGAATATGGGGAGGTACTTACCTCAGGCAGTGCAGGACCGCGGTCGCGAAACGCGGACGTTTATGCCGAAATTCGGAGCAGTCAATGAACGAAGAAATCAACTGCATGAAGTAATCCGCTTGTCGGGAATGAACTTAATTATCGACGATACCGATCACCCGTTGATCATCAAGGTTGCTTCTATCCAATCAGCCCGGATGCAGGTCTATTTTATTGATAATGATGATTATTTTCATCGGAAAAATACCATCGCCGACGAGAGTGGTGAGGAATATGAAGACAATGATGAGCGTACTATTTTCTTCGTTAGAGGCGTAATGGAAACAGTCAAAAAATTACGTTGGACTCCTGATGTGATACATTGTCAGGGTTGGATGACCGCCCTGGCCCCTTTATATATCAAGAAAGCATTTAATGATGACCCGTTTTTTAAACATTCAAAGGTTGTCTATTCGCTTTTTAATGACGAATTTAAAAAACCGTTTCGAAGCTTATTTGCCGAACGTTTATTGCTGGATGGCATTGAAAAGAAACATGTTGTTCAGGTGAAGGATAAGGTAATCGATTTTGTGGCACTTACGAAATTGGCGATCGATTATTCGGATGCCGTAATTCAATCGAGTCCTGAAGTCAATGCGGATGTCCTTGATTATATAACTTCCAAAAAAGTAAAGTTTTTGCCATTTCAATATGACGAAGATTATGCAGATGCTTATGTGCAATTTTATGACAGTCTCTAATAGACTGTCCTTTTTATACGTGATTATTTAACTTTCTATTCAGTCAATCTTTTTTTTCATTTTACATGAAATCGAATCCTATCATTCTGCTTTTTTTGTTGTCGCTATTCGTCTATTCATGCACGGATAACTTATCAGACATTGGTTCCGGAATTCAACCTACTTCGGATCAAATAAAGATTGGAACTGACACTTTTCATTTAACGTCAGAAACTGCTTTTGTTGACTTTATGTATTCAAAACCCGACTCGTTCTTATTGGGTAATTATTACAATACTAAATTCGGTTCAACGCAGGCAGATATTTTAGCTCAGGTAAATTGCCCGGTAGGATTTAAATTCCCGCCTCTGTCGGTGGCCGATTCGGCTTCTGTAGTTTTGGTTTACTATTCCTGGTATGGTAACAAATATGCGCCGCTGGATGTGAATATCTACGAAATGAATAAGAGTACATTCATTTATCCGAACCTTTATAAAACCAACCTGGATCCGAATGAATTTACGGACCGTACCCTCAAACTTTCAGAACGGATTTTTTCGGCAAAGGATGCCGGTGTAATGCGTGCGGATAGCAATTCCATTAAATTTCCACTATCAACTGATTTTGTACAACGTTTTTTCAAAAATACTGATTTCAGCAGTACAGATAATTTTTTAAAACAATTCAAGGGAATTTATATTACAGCTAATTATGGTGCCGCTACATTGCTTAATATTAGTAGAATATATATAAACTATTATTATCACTACACGTATATAGTAAAGAATGCACAAGGTGGTACAGTAAAGAATGTGCAAGGTGGAGATTCAATTGTAACAGTAAAAAACAGTTTGCCTTTCCCTGCAAATTCTGAAGTTCGTCAGGTAAACCGGTTTGTGCATGATGCAGATAGGGCTGCAGTTGTCAGGCCGGCTGATAATGTGAGTTATGTGGCTTCCCCGGCAAATTTAAATACACGGGTGGGAATTCCATTAAACAGAATTCAACAACGAATGGATGCGGGGATAGCCAATAAAAAACTGACGATTAACAGTGCACTCATTAAAGTAGAAGCTACGGATGTGCTTGTAGATACTGTATCCATGCCAACCGTTCGTTATATGCTGTTGGTGAAAGAATCGGCTTCCGAGAGTTTCTTCAATAATAAAGAATTGCCATCCGATACCTGTGCTGTACTTGCGGCACATGTGAATGCCCTTGTTGCTTATTCTACAACGTTATATGAGGATTATTACAAATTCAGTGTTGCAAAACTAATTGCAAATGAATTGAAAATTGCAAAACTGAAGAATGTCACTCCTGCAGATAAGCTGAACATGATATTGGTTCCTGTTCAGGTAACATTTGATACCAGTGGTAACGTTACATCTGTAAAGAAGGAATACTTAATGAGTGGAGTAACGATTCTGGGAGGTAAGGATACTACTTCGCCAATGAGAATAAATGTGGTGTACAGCGGATTTTAATTAATAATTAATAATTAATAATTGCCAGAACAATGAATTGTAAGCTTTTGTAGATTAACAAATAGTTCATTAAATATCTACGATTACAGAACTATCAGAAAATGAATATAAAAAAAGCAGCAGAAATATTTTCTGCTGCTTTTTTTATATGGAATAATCAATCTTGATTTTATTTCTGCCTTATGAAAATCTGAATAGGTGTACCGGTAAATTCATATTTAGCCCGGAGCTTGTTTTCAAGGAACCTGCGGTATGGATCTTTTACATATTGTGGCAGGTTGGCAAAGAACAGGAATGTAGGTATCTGGGTGCTTGGCAACTGGGTAACGTATTTAATCTTGATATACTTGCCTTTAAGCGCCGGTGGCGGATAGTTTTCGATCAATGGCAACATGTATTCGTTTAGCTTTGCGGTAGCTACCTTGCGCTTCTTATTCTCACATACTTCCACGGCTGTTTCCAAAACTTTCAGGATACGTTGCTTGGTGGTGGCAGAGGTAAATATAATCGGGAAATCGACAAACGGGGATAAACGTTCCCGGATAGTCTTTTCATATTCCTTGATATCGTTCGATTCTTTGTTTTCAATCAAATCCCATTTGTTGATCACAACAATCAATCCTTTTTTGTTCTTCTGGATCAATGAAAATATATTCAAATCCTGACTTTCAATGCCACGTTGGGCATCGATCATTAAAATACACACATCACTATTCTCAATGGCACGTATGGCACGTACTACGGAGTAGTATTCCAGATCCTCGCTTACTTTCGCTTTCTTCCTGATTCCTGCTGTATCCACCAGGTAAAAGTCATACCCGAATTTATTGAAACGGGTGTATATTGAATCACGTGTAGTTCCGGGTATATCTGTTACAATCGTACGGTCTTCCCCGATAAATGCATTGATCAGGGATGATTTCCCTGCATTCGGACGACCTACTACGGCAAAACGTGGTAAATCGTGTTCAATATCTTCTACAACATCCGGGTTAAAGTGGGTGAGGAGCAGGTCAAGCAAATCGCCAGAACCCAGTCCGTTGATAGCTGAGATAACCTGAGGTTCACCCAGTCCCAGTTTATAGAACTCGGCAGCCTGGTATTGCCATTCAAAGGTATCGGCCTTGTTGGATACCAAAATAATCGGCTTAGTCTGTTTGCGGAGGATTTGGGCCACTTCAAGGTCATAGTCGGTAATTCCGTTCTGAATATCCACCATAAACAAGATAACATCGCATTCTTCTATTGCCAGGCTGACATGCCGTTTTATTTCCCCTTCGAATATGTCGGAAGAGTTTATTACCCAACCACCGGTATCGATGACCGAAAATTCACGGCCTTCCCATTCACACTTGCCATACTGGCGGTCGCGTGTGGTACCGGCTTCTTCATTCACTATGGCTCTACGACTGTTCGTGAGCCTGTTAAAAAGGGTCGATTTACCCACGTTCGGGCGACCCACAATTGCTACAATATTTCCCATTGCTTTTTATATCTAATAAGTTAGATATTTACATTCCATTCATTTTGATTCAGTCCGGGTTTTCTCAAATCCGGAAAGTGGGTGCAAATAATTTGGCTGCAAAGATACGGTTTTTAATTGGAAGAGGAAAACGCGTTCTGTGTTCCTTGATCCGTGTTTGAAGAGTTTGAGAGTTTGAAGAGTTTGAAGAGTTGGCTGAAGCGTTCCGTGTTCAACGTTCCGTGTTCCGTGTTATGGTATAGAAGTCTATTTGCGAATGGAATAAAAGCTTTAGGAGAATAACCCATCGTCGAAGACATGTCAGCGTTAACGGGAAGAAAAGAGTTTGAAGAGTTTGAAGAGTTTGAGAGTTTGAAGAGTTTGAAGAGTTGGCTGAAGCGTTCCGTGTTCAACGTTCCGTGTTCCGTGTTATGGTATAGAAGTCTATTTGCGAATGGAATAAAAGCTTTAGGAGAATAACCCATCGTCGAAGACATGTCAGCGTTAAGGGTATGAAAAGAGTTTGAAGGGTTTGAAGTTTGAGAGTTTGAAGGGTTTGAAGTTTAAGAGTTTGAAAGTTTGAAGGGTTTGAAAAGTTTGAGGAGTTTGCTAAATAAAAAAGGCCGGACAACTGAATGTACGACCTTGTAATTTCGGGTGGGCGTTGAGGTAAATGAACCTAATCCCATATTCTGCTACTTATCAATACGTTGAAATCGTTGTAAAATTAATTGTTACGAATTAGTCCCAAATTATTGACACTCTTTTGACTGCCTTTGGCTTCGTTTTGTCATACAATTATTTCGAATACAAAATTAAACATTATATTTGTAATTACCAAATATTAATAGGTTATTTCTGTAAATATGTATACTCTGCTCTGACTGCTCCAATCGTTTTTTAAGTAATTTATCCATGGTTTTAAAAATTAAATTGCTTATCTTACTATCAAGGATCCTTCTGAAATAATTTCAATTAACCTTTGCAGTTTTTGAACTGATGAATTAGTTTAGATCCTATTGACTTGAGTACATGTTATTCATAAATGTTGTAATTCACATTGTCATCATTTTCTTTCAGGTTACAAATCATTCATTCAACTTTATGCAGTCGATATCTGCTTTCTTTAGTTTCAAAAACTGAAAAATCTAAAACATTTTCGTACAAATGAACGTCGGATGCTTTTTCGTTCAATTTATTCCTTCATTTACATTCGAATCTTTGATTTTCGAAATGTCTTTGGTTTTTTTTCATTTTCTTCTATTTGAAAACTATAAAAATCTACACCCAGAGAATATTCGGAGTATCTGTGAAGAGTTTGTATTGTTTCACTAAACACTTGCTTTACAAGACTGTTACTATTTACATTTATATTTTTCATGATACGTTAATTTTAAGAGAATGGAATTATTTAGTTTTAATCTGTATATCTTCTTATTTCTGTGTATCTTCTTATTTAAATTATTAGCGTTATTCCAAAAGATAGCTTTAAATCAGCTTTTTTATTGAATCACCCTAAATTGAAATATTGTCCATTTTATCAGCTTATTTAATTTGTTATCTTAATGACTAACGTTTCGGAGGAGAATTTTCATGATAAAATGGGCGTTTCCCACATGTAAAAACTTGATTGTCTCCTTCAAAATAGGATTTATATGAATGATATCTAATTGATTATAATTTTATTTTTCACACATTTAATTATTAATCGTCATGGTTATCTCCGCCTAAACTATAGTAGTTATTTTCTTCATCCTCACATCCTATTTCTTCCTGATTATCATCTAATTCAGAACCCGGAACATCTAAGTCCTCGCCTGTAACCTCATCTTCAAAATCTTTTTCATTGTTCGAACCGCTTTCAGCGTATTGCTTCGTGTTGGAAGTTTGCTCTAGATCAATTTCTTTTTCCTCTTTGCTTTGAGCATAAATATCTTCAACTATCTGATAACCAGTATTTTATGGAATAATTATTTCTTTCTGTACACATTCTTTTTTGAGTAGTGGTTGTTTGTATTGGTTTACTTTCTCCATAATTAATGACAATTTACTAAATTAAGATTTATCAGTAGATAGTTTGTATTGCATATAAATATTACTACGTTTCAAAGAT
>JGI24146J20443_1000420_pt1 | contig 34379 bp, 49 predicted proteins | sample BarGraIncub1131A_FD_20443 | JGI IMG/M metagenome (IMG submission 20443) | reverse complement strand
TTGTACTTTTCCTTCGTAAACTTCTTTATAATATTATTTCCCTTTTTCATTCTGATACAGTTTCATTGATGAGGGGTAGTCAATTTTTTAACTTGTTTCTCAATATCGTTGAACCACTCTTCTGGTTCAGCCCACACAAAGAAAAAAGAGGTGACTGTTACTACCGGTCTGTAAAGTAACGAATTTTCTTTCAGCTCTCGTGTGATCAAACGATCTTTTTTATCAGCTGTGTCCACAACTATTAATAGAAGACCAAGGACTAAAACAGCCTTGATCATACCTAGTATAGCTCCGGATAGATGGTCTAACCAGCCTATACATACAATATGAAGTACTTTATGGATTGAAAGAACAATGATGTGGCAACACAAAAGAATCATCGAAAAGCAGATGATAAAAGATAAAATGGCAAGAGCATTCTCAGGAATCTCAAACAGTCTATTCATATAATAGGCCACATTATCGGACAAATACTTGGTCGAATAGAAGGCAATAACCAGACCTATCAGTAACCCGGCCTGAATAACAAATCCTTTTTTTATTCCGGATATAATCCCGAAAAGAATAAACAGGCAGATAAAGAAGTCAACACTTTTCATTAGATAATACTCCTGTCTTATGTATAAAAAAAACTGTCATCCCCCTAATTAAAGCGAAGATGACAGTTTAGGGCCTTTTGTCTGTTTATTACAAAGTCTTTTTTATCTCAATCTGTTCAAAAGCTTCTATAATATCACCAACCTTTATATCATTGTAGTTCTGAAGACTGATACCACACTCATAGTTCACTGTTACTTCTTTAACATCTTCTTTAAAGCGTTTTAAAGCGTTCAGGTCACCTGTAAAGATTACAATACCATCACGAATCAGACGAGCCTTGTTGGAACGTTTGATCTTTCCTTCTTTAACCATAGCACCTGCGACAGTACCAACCTTAGTAATATGAAATACATCTCTTACTTCTGCAGAACCAACTACTTCTTCTTTGATTTCCGGTGANAACATACCTTCCATAGCAGATTTCACCTCTTCGATTGCATCGTAAATAACTGAATACATACGGATATCCACTCCATCCTGTTCTGCCTGGCGACGTGCCTGAGGAGAAGGACGTACCTGGAAACCTATTATAATAGCTTCTGAAGCTGCTGCCAAAGAAACATCAGACTCGGAAATCTGTCCGACAGCCTTGTGTATTACATTGACCTGAAGTTCTGGAGTTGACAATTTTATCAAAGAGTCTGACAATGCTTCGATAGAACCATCCACGTCACCTTTGACTATAATATTCAATTCCTGGAAGTTGCCCAATGCGATACGTCGTCCAACCTCATCCAATGTAAGAAGTTTCTGAGTACGTAAGCCTTGTTCACGTTGGAGTTGTTCGCGTTTGTTTGCGATCTCACGAGCTTCTTGTTCTGTCTCAATCACATGAAATGTATCGCCCGCAGTAGGAGCTCCATTCAAACCAAGAACCAATGCAGGTGCAGATGGACCAGCTTGTTTGATACGCTGATTCCGTTCATTAAACATTGCTTTAACCTTTCCAAAGTTTGTACCGGCTAAGACAATATCACCAACTTTCAATGTTCCATTTGACACAAGAACGGTGGCTACATATCCGCGACCTTTGTCAAGCGTTGATTCAATAACTGAACCAGCCGCATTGCGATTCGGATTAGCTTTTAATTCGAGCATTTCTGCTTCCAAAAGCACTTTCTCCAATAGTTCTTTAACCCCAAGTCCTTTCTTGGCAGAGATATCCTGAGATTGGTATTTACCACCCCAGTCTTCCACCAAATAGTTCATTCCGGCAAGTTCTTCTTTTATCTTTTCAGGATTTGCTGTCGATTTATCTATCTTATTAATCGCAAAGATTATAGGTACACCAGCTGCAGAAGCATGATTAATTGCTTCTTTTGTCTGTGGCATCACATTATCATCAGCTGCNACAATAATAATCGCTATATCTGTCACTTTTGCACCACGTGCACGCATTGCGGTAAAGGCTTCATGTCCGGGAGTATCAAGGAAAGTAATACGTCGTCCGTCTTCCAACTTGACATTATATGCACCAATATGCTGGGTTATACCACCGGCTTCACCTGCGATTACATTTGCTTTACGAATATAGTCAAGTAAAGAAGTCTTACCATGATCGACATGCCCCATCACTGTAACGATTGGTGGACGAGATTCTAAGTCCTCCTCGGCATCTACAATGTCTTGAATTGCTTCTGCAACCGCTGCACTTACGTATTCTGTTTTAAAACCAAACTCATCTGCAACAATATTTATCGTTTCAGCATCCAAACGTTGGTTTATTGACACCATCATTCCGATGCTCATACATGTAGAAATAACCTGAACAACAGGGATATCCATCATACTAGCAAGATCATTAGCAGTTACAAACTCGGTAATTTTGAGTATTTTACTTTCCTGCATTTCCTGTTCTTCCTGCTCAGCCATACGCTGATAGTTGGCATCCCGCTTATCACGTCGGTGCTTAACACCTTTTCCTTTTCCTTTGTTTGTAAGACGAGCCAGGGTATCTTTTATCTGCTTCTGAACATCACCTTCATTTACTTCAACCTTAACTGGTTTCTTGAAACGGTTGTTTTTATGTGCGGCATTACTGCTTGAAGAAGCAGTATTGGGAGTGCTGGTTGGACGTGGCTGAGTATTTGTCAAAATACTGACACTCTTTTCAATATCTACACGTTCTTTATTTATTCTCTTACGCTTCTTCTTCTGATCGATTGATTCCGCTGTATTGAGAAGAGGTCTAGCAGTGGACAGTTCTATTTTCGGAGAAAAAACTTTTTTCTCACCTTCTTTAACAGGCAGGATTGCAGGCTTTCTTAGTGCAATTCTATCTTTCTCTTTTGTATCACGCTCTTTCTTTCTTTCTTCCTTTGTCTTCTTTTTTGGGCGCGTCTGTTGATTAATCGTGTCTAAATCTATTCTACCAACAACATTTATTTTGTTTTCGAATTTTGCTACACCAATCTTATATATATCAACTGATTTTACAGATGATTCTTCTTGTTCGGGCTCTGAAACCAATTTCTCTTCCGATTTCAGCGGTTCAACCGTTGGTAGCTGTATCTCTTTTGACTCAACTTTCTTAGGTTCAACTTTCTTCTGCTCAGATTCTTTCGGCTCAGATTCTTTCGGCTCAACCTTTTTATGTTCTACATGTTGCACCACTGAGATTATCTCTTCAGCTTTTTTCTGTTCTGGTTTCCGATATTCAGTTTTTGGAACTTCTTTCTTCGGATAATCAAAGCTCGGATGTTGATTCACCGGCTCATCTGTCTTCGCTTGAACAACAACTTCAGGCTTCAAAACCTGTTTTTCCTTCTCAAAATCTTTTTCAGAAGGAATTTCAGAGATTACGGGTGTTGACAAAGCTATAGGTTGCTCAATTGGAGTCACTGGATTCACCTTTTCTTTATTCTGATGATTCTGAATGGACGTAACTTCTGTAGCTGAAGAAGACGTTTCTGCAACAATAGTCTTCTTATTATTAAATGCGCCAAGATCTATCTTATCAACAGTTTTTATTCTTGGCACTAAATCAGCAGGTACATGAGATTTTATTGGATCTGGTTGAACAGGCGCGACATTTGGCTCTTCTGCCACATCTGCCATTTGAACTTTTAATTCAACAACTGGTTCTGAAGCAGCTTTCTCTCTATCAACGCGGATTTGCTCTAACTTCTTGAGCTCCTTATCGATATCAATCCCTTTACCGAATTCTTTCAGAAGCAGCACATAAGCCTCTTCTGAGATCTTCGTGTTAGGATCTGCTTCCACTTTTAGCCCTTTCTTATGTAAGAAATCAACCAGTGTGGTTGTTCCTACATTTAAATCTCTCGTTACTTTATTTAATCTTATTGACATATTTATCATTTAACCATTCCCGATATCTCTTGTTTAATCCTCAAATTCGGCTTTTAAAATCCGAATGACATCATCTGCAGTAGTTTCTTCTAAGTCCGCTTTCTCAATCAATTCTTCACGGGTTTTTGCCAAAACACTCTTCGCAGTATCACAACCAATAGCCTTCAAGGCTCCAATCACCCATGAATCAATTTCGTCTGAAAACTCATCTAAATAGATATCTTCCTCGTCAGTTTCATCGATATCACGGAATACTTCTATATTGTAACCTGTCAACAAGATGGCAAGCTTAATATTCAGACCTTGTTTCCCAATTGCTAGAGAGACTTCCTCAGGTTTAAGATATACTTCAGCTTTCTTTTCAATATCATTCAACCGGATAGAAGAAATTTTTGCTGGATTTAATGCTCGTTGAATGTAAAGCGAAATATTGGATGTATAGTTAATTACATCAATATTTTCATTACGCAATTCTCTTACAATACCATGGATACGAGATCCCTTCATGCCAACACAAGCACCAACAGGATCAATGCGGTCATCATAAGATTCTACAGAGATTTTAGCTCTTACACCCGGGACGCGGGCAATACCTTTAATTGTTATAAGCCCATCATTAATTTCTGGGACTTCGAGTTCAAAAAGTCTACGCAGGAAATCTGGTGACGTACGGGAAAGAATAATTCTTGGATTACTATTCTCATTGGTCACACTACTGATTACAGCTCTGACATATTCCCCTTTGCGATAAAAGTCGCTCGGGATCTGTTCAGTTTTTGGCAATAATAGTTCTGTACCTTCATCATCCAACAAAAGGATTTCCTTCTTCCATATTTGATAGACTTCGGCATTTACAATTTGCCCTACCAGCTCGGAATACTTTGTATATACACTATCCTTTTGCAATTCCAAAATCTTAGAAGCTAAGGCTTGACGAAGATTCAAAATAGCACGACGGCCAAAATCAGCAAAGAAAATCTCTTTAGATACTTCCTCTCCTACCTGATATGAAGGGTCAACCTCACGAGCCTCAGAAAGAGTAACCTGAAGGTTTGGATCTTCCAATTTATCATCTTCAACAACTTCACGATTCTGTCGAATCTCAAAATCGCCTTTCTCAAGATTGATAATTACATCAAAATTCTCATCAGTACCATACATTTTTGCAATGACATTACGAAATGAGTCTTCCAACACATTTATCATTGTTTCCTTATCAATATTCTTGAGTTCTTTGAACTCAGAAAAAGTGTCAATCAAATTGACAGATTCTTGCTTCTTAGCCATTACTACTTAAATCTAATTAGATATTTTGTGTACTTAATTTCATCATATCCATAATAAACATCCTCTTCTTTCTCAATACTTCTCTTACTTCCTTCAAGTCTTACTTTTCGCCTTGTTTTAAGCAAGAATCCAGTATTATCAGCAGAAGCAATAATACCAATGACTTTCGTACCAGAAACTCTGAGTACTTCTACTTCATTCCCTATATGCTTAATATATTGCTGAAAAACCTTGAAAGGCTGTCCTAATCCTGCGGAACCAACTTCAAGCTCATAGTCCTCAATCTCTCGATCTAATCCCAGCTCTATCGTTCCATGTAAAGAAACACAATCTTCTATAGTTACACTATTAAAGCTTTCTATTTCAACAAGAATTGAATTGCAGGCTCCAACAGCTATATCAACAACAAAAAAATCGTCCTTTTTAGAAATCCAAGATTGGACAATTTCGGATACTTTACTAATTTCTATCATTATTTCTAATGTTTGGAATCACATCAGGGAAAAAAGGAGGGGGCTTTTGGCCCCCTACTTTTCTTCGGATGCAAAGATAAATCATTCTTATCTAACAACCAAACATTTAGCAAATATTTATCCAAAAGGCCGTTTTGAAAGAATCAAAAGTTGTTTTAAAAGTCAGAATACCTATAGTCCGTTTTAATTGCAACCTCAAAAATAAAATGCAGAATTAAAACGAAGTGTTATGAATTGGAAAACGCTAAAAAAGCTATCTGAAAACAGACAGCTTCTTTAGCGTTCTTGGCAAAATTCAATAAGATGAATAAAAAGAAAATCAATTATTCAGCTTTTGCAATTTCTGCTTGTTTCACTTCTTCAACAATTGTTGCAGTTTCAACAGCTTTCTTTCTCGAAGAACGACGAGTCTTTGTAGATTTAGATTCAGTGGTTTCCTTTAACAAGTTCTCATTATAGTCGACTAACTCAATAAAACACATTTGTGCATTATCTCCTAATCGATAACCCGTTTTCAAAATGCGAGTATAGCCTCCCGGGCGATTCGCCACCTTTTGGGCAACGTTCTGGAAAAGTTCTGTTACAACATACTTGTCCTGGAGATGGCTGAATACTAAACGACGAGCATTTGTTGTATCCTCTTTTGAACTGTTAATCAATGGCTCAACGTATATTCTCAACGCTTTCGCTTTTGCAGTTGTTGTAAAAATCCTTTTACTCTTAATCAAAGAGCAAGCCATATTAGACAGCAGCGCATCTCTATGAGCTTTGGTGCGTCCTAAATGATTAAATTTTTTATTGTGTCTCATTACTTTATTCTTTTTCTAATTTGTATTTTGAAATATCCATCCCAAAAGAGAGATTTAATCGAGCTAACAGTTCGTCCAACTCTGTAAGTGATTTCTTACCGAAGTTTCTGAACTTCAACAAATCAGTCTTATTGAAAACAACTAGTTCGCCAAGAGTTTCAACATCAGCAGCTTTTAAACAATTCAGAGCGCGAACCGAAAGATCCATATCTGCAAGTTTAGATTTAAGCAGTTGACGCATATGAAGGACTTCTTCGTCAAACTCTTCATTTCCATCAATGTCACTATTTTCTAGAGTAATCTTCTCATCTGAAAATAACATGAAGTGATAAATCAAAATCTTTGCAGCTTCTTTTAATGCATCCTTTGGATGAATCGAACCGTCAGTAGTGATTTCGAGAATCAGCTTCTCATAATCAGTTTTTTGTTCAACACGAAAGTTCTCAATCGCATATTTTACATTTCTGATAGGTGTGTAAATTGAATCGATTGGTATTACTTCTAGATCCTTGTTAGTGCTTCGATTCTCATCAGCAGGTACATAACCCCTACCTTTATTGACTGTTAATGAGATCTGAAAATTTGCAGATGTATCTAAATGGCAAATAACTAACTCTGGATTTAGAACCTCAAAGCCAGCTAATGCATTACCTATATCACCAGCTTTAAAAATCTCAGCATTGGACACCGTAATGGTTACATCCTCTGATTCTGCATCTTCACCAGCTTTCTTAAACCGAACTTTCTTCAAATTCAGAATAATATTTGTTACATCTTCTATCGCTCCGGGAATAGTAGCAAACTCATGTTGTACACCTGAGATTTTAATAGAAGTAATCGCGAAGCCTTCAAGTGAGGAAAGCAGAATACGGCGGAGTGCATTACCAATTGTAATACCGTAGCCTGGCTCTAAAGGACGAAACTCAAACTTTCCGTACTTGGAGTCAGCTTCCAACATTAAGACTTTATCGGGTTTTTGAAATGCTAATATCGCCATATCGAATCATTTATTATTTTGAGTACAACTCTACGATTAATTGTTCTTTGATGTTTTCAGGAATATCTGCTCTGTCAGGAACGTGTAAGAACTTACCAGTTTTTGACGAAGCATCCCATTCTAACCAAGGATACTTACTATGGTTAAAGCCATCTAAGGAGTTTGATATGACTTCAAGAGATTTTGATTTCTCACGAACACCTACCACATCACCTGGTTTAACAGAGTAAGAAGGAATATTTACTACAGACCCATTAACAACTATATGCCTATGGGACACTAATTGACGTGCGGCTGCACGAGTATTTGCAATTCCAAGTCTAAAAACAACATTGTCCAAACGAGACTCCAAGAACTGAAGTAATACTTCGCCTTTAATACCTTTCGTACGTGATGCTTTTTCAAACAAGTTGCGGAATTGTTTTTCTAAAACACCATATGTGTATTTAGCTTTTTGTTTCTCACGTAACTGAATTCCATATTCAGATGTTTTCTTCTTTCTGTTATTACCATGTTGTCCGGGAGGATAGTTTTTCTTTGACAGAACCTTGTCCGGTCCGAAAATTGCTTCTCCAAACTTACGAGCAATTCTTGTTTTTGGTCCAGTATATCTAGCCATTTTTTTAAATTTTAGTTGTTCATTCAGAATCAAGAATTATGCAGCCGCGATTACAGAGAGGTTATAGTGTAATCTATTCACAATCCAAAATTCAGGAATCATAATAAGAAATAACTTTAAACTCTTCTTCTTTTTGGAGGACGACAACCATTATGAGGTAATGGAGTAACGTCAACAATTTCAGTTACTTCGATGCCTGCTCCGTGTATTGTTCTGATAGCAGACTCACGACCATTACCTGGTCCTTTAACATACACTTTTACTTTTCTAAGGCCAAGATCAAAAGCAACCTTTGAACAATCCTGAGCAGCCATTTGAGCTGCATAAGGAGTATTCTTCTTAGAACCTCGAAACCCCATTTTACCTGCAGATGACCAAGAAATCACCTGTCCTTCGCTATTGGCGAGAGAAACAATAATATTATTAAAAGAAGAGTGCACGTGCGCTTGTCCGACTGCTTCTACTTTTACATTTCTCTTTTTAGCTGCGACTGTTTTTTTTGCCATATTAACTATTCTTATTTAGTAGCTTTTTTCTTATTTGCAACTGTCTTTTTCTTACCCTTACGAGTACGCGCATTATTTTTAGTACTTTGGCCTCTTAATGGCAGGCCTAAACGATGACGTATTCCACGGTAGCAACCAATGTCCATCAGACGTTTAATATTCATTTGCACTTCTGACCTCAAATCGCCTTCAACTTTCATTGTAGAGCCAATGATTTCACGCACTTTTGCGGCTTGGTCGTCAGTCCAATCTTTAACTTTTAGATCTTTATCAACGCCAGCACTTTCCAAAATTGTATTAGCTCTACTACGGCCTATACCATAGATATAAGTTAAAGCAATCTCGCCTCTTTTATTTTGCGGCAAATCTACACCAACAATTCTTATAGCCATAAACTAGATAATTTATCAGATTTAATTCATATCAACCTTGACGTACCTTGTACTTCGGGTTTTTTTTGTTAATAACGTACAAGCGCCCTTGTCTTCTCACGATTTTGCAATCGGGAGTACGCTTTTTTAATGATGCTCTTACTTTCATATCTTTAATTTTTTATTTGTATCTAAAAGCAATTCTTCCTTTTGTCAGATCATATGGAGACATTTCAACTCTTACTTTATCACCAGGAAGAATTTTTATATAATGCATTCTCATCTTTCCTGATATATGAGCTGTTATCTCATGACCATTTTCTAATTCAACACGAAACATTGCATTTGATAATGCTTCGATAATAACTCCATCTTGTTCAATTGCAGACTGTTTCGCCATAAAGTATTTTAATATTAAATTGCACGTTCCCCTAATTCTTTTTCAAGGAATTCAAATGATGACAGTATTTCCGCTTTAACAGCTCCTATTGCTATAGTATGCTCAAAATGAGCTGCTGGCAATCTATCTTTTGTACGTACAGTCCAACCATCCTTTTCAATTACTACCTGCCTTTTCCCATAACAAATCATCGGCTCAATTGCAATTACCATCCCCTTTTTTAATAATGGGCCCGAACCTATCCTTCCATAATTTGGCACTTCAGGATCTTCATGCATTTTACGCCCTATGCCATGACCTACTAACTCTCTTACAACAGAATATCCTTTGCTTTCGCAATAAGTCTGAATTGAATTACCTATATCTCCAATTCTATTCCCTTCTACAGCTTTCTCAATTCCTAAATACAAAGACTCTTTCGTTGCTTTTAGAAGTTTAACTATTTTGTTATCGACTTCACCTACACAAAAAGTATAAGCAGAATCACCATAGTAACCATTTAATATCGTTCCGCAATCAATCGATACTATATCTCCGTCTTCTAGTACATAACTTGAAGGAAATCCATGAACAACATTTTCATTTACAGAAACACAAAGCGTATAAGGAAAACCGTTGTAACCTAAGAAACCAGGTATTGCTTTATTATCCCTAATAAATTCTTCAGCAATTTGATCTAAGTATAGAGTAGTAATACCCGGTCTGATAATCTTTGCAAGTTCACCAAGTGTTTTCCCGACCAGTTGATTACTCTCTCTTAGTAAACTGATTTCTTGTTCTGTTTTGAGAAATATCATTACTCTAAAACCTTAATATGCAGCAACACTCCCTGTTCTACCTTTTATACGACCTGATTTCAACAATCCATCATAATGATGCATCAATAAATGACTCTCGATCTGTTGTAATGTGTCAAGCACAACTCCAACAAGAATAAGTAATGATGTACCTCCAAAGAATTGCGAAAATTCTGAGCTGATCCCAAATACTTTTGTAAATGCAGGCATAATTGCAATAATAGCCAGAAATATTGATCCAGGAAGCGTAATTCTGTCCATTATATTATCAATATAATCTTTAGTCTGCTTACCAGGTTTGATACCAGGAATAAAGCCATTATTACGTTTCATATCTTCTGACATTTGCGTCGGATTAATTGTGATTGCAGTATAAAAGTATGTGAATACAATTATAAGTAACCCAAACACCAGATTATACCACAATCCTTTGTTGTCCATAAACTGATTCAGAATTCCTGATGTCTGTGTACTCGAAAAACTAACAAAAGATATAGGGATAAACATAATTGCCTGCGCAAAGATTATAGGCATAACACCTGCAGCATTTACCTTTAAAGGTATGTACTGCCTTGCACCACCATATTGTTTATTTCCTACAACTCTTTTTGCATACTGAACAGGAACCTTTCTAGTACCTTGTACAAGAAGTATTGCAGCAGCAATTACAAAAAGCAAAAATACAATTTCACCAAGGAACATAACTAAACCACCACCACCATTATCTGACGTGCGTGAAATAAATTCTGCTGTAACTGCACGCGGTAGTCTTGCAATAATTCCAATTAAAATTATAAATGATATTCCGTTTGTAATCCCTTTATCTGTAATTCTTTCACCGAGCCACAAAATAAACATACTACCTGCAGAAAGAATTATAGTTGCATAAAATGCGAAAAAGAAACCAGAGGGTACTGCAGATCCTACAGCTTTCATTTGATAATTTAAATTGGTAAGATAAGCAGGTGCTTGAAATAAGAGAATAAGTACAGTCAGATATCTGGTGTACTGATTAATCTTACGTCTTCCACTCTCGCCTTCACGCTGCAACTTTTGAAATTTTGGAATTGCTATGGCTGCAAGCTGAATCACAATTGAAGCAGATATATACGGCATAATTCCTAAAGCAAATATTGACGCATTAGAAAAAGCACCACCGGAAAACATATCCAGCAAAGCTAATAAGCCACCTTTAGTCTGACTCCTTAAAGCGTCCAAGGCAGAAGGATCTATACCGGGAAGCACTACAAAAGAACCAAAACGGTATATTGCGACCAAAAGGGTAGTAATGAGGATTCGACTTCTCAAATCCTCAATCTTCCAAATATTTTTTATTGTTTCAACTGCTTTCATTGTATTATAACTTTACTACAGTTCCACCAACAGCTTCTATCGCTTTGATAGCAGATTGAGAAAAAGCATTTGCTTCAACCTCCAATTTGTTTGTCAAAACTCCTTTACCTAAAATCTTCACTAAATGTCTTGGCGATACATAACCTGTTTCGATCAATGTACTTACAGAAATCTTTGTCAAATTGTTTGCTTCAGCCAACAGTTGCAAAGTTTCAATATTAATTGATTTATACTCAATCCGGTTTACATTCTTAAAACCAAATTTCGGAACACGACGCTGCAAAGGCATCTGACCTCCTTCAAATCCAATCTTTTTAGAATAACCAGATCTTTGTTTTGCACCTTTATGACCTCTTGTTGAGGTGCCACCCATACCAGAACCAGACCCACGTCCAACACGTCTACGCGTTTTTGTAGAGCCAGCAGCTGGCTGTAAATTACTCAAGTTCATATCGATTCTATTATTTATATTTAATACTCAACCGCAACCAAATGTTTCACTTTTTCAATCATACCCAGAATCTGGGGAGTTGCTTCATGTTCTTTCACTCGATTCAGTTTTTTAAGTCCCAAAGCATCCAAAGTTAACTTTTGAGTCTTTGGACAATTAATTCTGCTTCTTACTTGCTTTACTTTTATTATTGCCATAATTGACCTCCATTATCCTTTAAATACCTTTTCAACAGAAATACCTCTATTTTGAGCAACAATTCTTGCATCGCGTAACTCGCTCAACGCAGCAATTGTCGCCTTTACAAGATTGTGAGGATTTGAAGAGCCTTTAGATTTAGCTAAGACGTCAGTTATCCCTACACTTTCCAATACGGCACGCATAGCACCACCAGCTTTTACACCAGTACCTTGAGATGCCGGTTTCAAGAATACTTGCGCTCCTCCAAATTTATAAAGTTGTTCATGAGGGATGGTTCCCTTATGAATCGGAACTTTAATCAGATTCTTTTTCGCAGATTCCACACCTTTTGCAATCGCTGTGGTTACTTCGTTAGCCTTACCTAACCCCCAACCAATAACGCCATCTTCATTTCCAACAACCACAATGGCTGAAAAACTGAAAGCACGACCACCTTTAGTAACCTTTGTTACTCTATTTATAGCAACTAATCTGTCTTTTAATTCCAGATCATTCGTTGATTTTACTCTATTATAAACTTCTGCCATCGCTATTAAAATTTAAGTCCACTATTACGAGCCGCTTCAGCTAATTCTTTAATTCTACCATGATATAAGTATCCGTTGCGGTCAAACACAACAGAAGAAATACCAAATTCAAGAGCAGCTTTTGCAACCTCAGCACCTACTCTCGCTGCCTGTTCTTTTTTGGCAACCTTTTCTTCCACTTTTAATGAAGATGCAGATACCAGCGTTTTCCCAGTCAAGTCATCAATAATCTGAGCATATATCTGCTTATTGCTTCTGAACACACATAAACGAGGACGATTCTCAGTACCTCTAACTTTTACACGAAAGCGTGCTTTAATTTTTATTCTTCTTTCTATTTTCGTTGTCATAATAATCACTTATTTAGCAAATTATTTAGCACCTGCTGATTTACCTGATTTGCGGCGAATAACTTCACCTACAAACTTAATACCTTTCCCTTTATAAGGTTCTGGCTTACGTAAAGAGCGAATCTTCGCACAAACCAAACCGATAAGTCCTTTATCGCATGATTCCAAGATAATCAGAGGATTCTTATTTCTCTCACTCTTTGTTTCAACCTTAACCTCAACTGGTAAAGAGAAAAAGATATTATGTGAGTATCCCAATGAAAGTTCTAAAACTTGTCCAACATTGGAACAACGAAAACCGACACCAACTAATTCTAGTTCTTTTTTATATCCTGCAGAAACTCCAATGACCATATTATTGATCAAAGAACGATATAAGCCATGAAGCGCTCTGTGATTCTTCTCATCTGATGGGCGAGATACAGTTACAATACCATCTTTCACCTCAACAGTAATATCGGGATTGACAGTTTGCGTCATTTCTCCTTTTGCACCTTTAACTGTAACAACGTTATCCTTAACGGTTACAGTAACACCAGCTGGCAAATTTATGGGTAATTTTCCTATTCTTGACATTTCCTATTCCTCCTTAATTAATAAACATAGCATAATACTTCACCGCCAATCTTAAGATCTGCAGCTTCTTTATTAGTCATGACTCCTTTAGAGGTTGACAAGATTGCTATACCCAAACCATTTAACACCCTTGGCATGTCTTTATATCCGGTATATTTTCTCAAACCCGGAGTTGAGACTCTTTTTAATGCTTTTATAGCATTAACTTTATTTACTGGGTCATACTTCAAGGCAATCTTAATAGAACCTTGAGGACCTTCTTCTACAAACTTAAAGTTAAGAATGTAGCCTTTTTCAAAAAGAATTTTTGTAAGTTCTTTTTTCAAATTTGACGATGGAATTTCAACAACCCTGTGCTTTGCACTGATTGCATTCCTAAGTCTAGTCAGATAATCAGCTATTGGATCAGTCATATTTATAAATGTTTAAATTGATCCCGAAACTCGGGACAATATTTATACTAAATTACCAGCTTGCTTTTTTGACTCCTGGAATAAGCCCATTGGAAGCCATTTCACGGAATTGAATTCGCGAGATCCCAAATTGACGCATATAACCCTTAGGACGGCCTGTTATCTTACAACGATTATGTAATCTAACTTTTGAAGCGTTCTTTGGGAGGTCTTGCAAACCTTCATAATTGCCTGCAGCTATTAGAGCATCTCTTTTAGCTGAATATTTTGCGACAAGTTTTGCTCTTTTAACCTCGCGGGCCTTCATTGATTCTTTTGCCATATTCTAATTCTTTTTTGCATTCTTAAAAGGTAAACCAAATGCTTTCAATAAAGCATAACCTTCTTCATCCGTTTTAGCAGAAGTCACAAAGGTAATATTCATTCCCAGAAGTTTACTGATATTATCAATATTAATTTCTGGAAAAATGATTTGCTCCTGGATGCCTAATGTATAATTACCTCTTCCATCAAGCTTACTATCGATTCCCTTAAAGTCGCGAATACGCGGAAGAGCAACGCGAACCAATTTCTCCAAGAACTCATACATTTGTTCACGACGTAATGTAACCATCACTCCGATAGGCATTTTCTTGCGTAACTTGAAGTTGGAAATATCTTTTTTAGATAGTGTTGCAACAGCTTTCTGACCTGAAATAGCAGTAAGTTCTTTCACTGCAACCTCTACAATTTTCTTATCGGAAACTGCGTCACCAAGCCCTTGATTTATAACTATTTTTTTCAATATCGGAACCTGCATAACAGATTTATATCCGAATTCGTTCATTAATGCAGGAACTACCTGTTCTGCATAAATATTTTTTAGATTAGCTGTATTAGTCATCATTTAATCTCCTCTCCTGATTTCTTTGAATAACGAACCAATACTCCTTCGTCGTTCAATTTACGTCCAATACGAGTAGGTTTCCCTGATTTGGGATCCAACACGTTTAGATTTGAAATATGAATAGNAGCTTCTAATTTAACAATTCCTCCTTGTGGAGTTTTTGCGTTAGGTTTTGTATGTTTTGANACCATATTTATGCCTTCGACAACAGCACGAGAATTCTTAACAAGAACACTCAATACACGCCCAGTCTTGCCTTTGTCCTCACCGGTATTGACATAGACAGTATCTCCCTTTTTGATATGTAATTTACTCATTATTTTAAAACAATTACAAAGTTATAGTACCTCAGGTGCTAATGAAACAATTTTCATATTAGAAGTACGAAGCTCTCTTGCGACAGGGCCAAAAATACGACTTCCTCTGATCTCACCTGTATTGTTTAACAACACACAAGCATTATCATCAAAACGAATATATGACCCATCTTGTCTGCGAATTTCTTTTCTCGTACGAACTATGACAGCTTTCGAAACTGCACCTTTTTTTACATCACTAGAGGGGATTACACTCTTGATTGCTACTACAATAATATCCCCTACAGAAGCATACCTTCTTCCTGTACCACCTAAAACGCGGATACACAAAGCTTCTTTCGCTCCACTGTTATCTGAAACTGTAAGTCTTGATTCTTGTTGTATCATATTACTTAGCCCTCTCGATTATTTCTACTAGTCTCCATCTTTTTGTTTTGCTCAAAGGACGAGTTTCCATGATTTTAACAGTGTCTCCAATATTGCAATCATTTTTTTCATCATGAGCATGGAACTTCTTTGTCTTATTGACAAATTTACCATAAATAGGATGTTTCTCTTTCCATTTAACAGATATAGTAATTGACTTATCCATTTTGTTGCTGGAAACAACACCAACTTTTTCTTTTCTTAAATTTCTGGTTTCCATCAGACTCAAATTATTTATTAAGTTCTCTGTGACGTAATTCAGTATGCATTTTTGCAACGTCTTTGCGCAATTGTGTTATCTGAGCAGGATTATCTAATGGTGAAATGCTATGGTTGATCTTCATTAGATCTAAACGTTTAATTTCAGCATCAACTCTTTCTCTTAATTCCTGAGCTGAAAATTCTCTGATTTCTGCGATCTTCATAATTTACACATTTTTAGTTTCAACATCATAATCACGTCTTACACAAAATTTTGTTGTAACAGGAAGTTTTTGAGCGGCCAAACGAAGAGCTTCTTTTGCTATTTCATATGATACGCCTTCAACTTCAATAATCATTCTTCCTGGCGTTACCGGTGCAACGAATCCTTCCGGGCTTCCTTTACCTTTACCCATACGCACTTCTGCTGGCTTTTTTGTAATTGGTTTATCAGGAAAAATACGAATCCAGATTTGTCCTTGACGTTGCATGTAGCGTGTTACAGCAACACGAGCGGCTTCAATCTGACGTCCAGTTATCCACTTTGACTGTAAGGATTTTATTCCGAACGAGCCAAAAGATAACTGATTACCACGTTGGGCAAAACCTTTCATCCGACCCTTTTGAGATCTTCTGAACTTTGTTTTCTTTGGTTGTAACATCTTATTTTAATTCAAATTTCGTTTAACGATTGTTAGTTCTTTTTCTCTTGAAATTCTTTCCGGCTGTAGCAGCTGAGTTGTTATTACTACGGTCTGAATCTTTAGAAGCAGCAAAAGAAGGAGCCAAATCTTTCTTACCATAAATCTCTCCACGGCAAATCCATACTTTGATTCCTAGTAAGCCAACTTTGGTTAAGGCTTCAGCTTGAGCATAGTCAATATCAGCACGAAAAGTATGAAGAGGAGTTCTTCCTTCTTTATACATTTCGGATCTAGCCATTTCAGCACCATTAAGACGTCCTGAAATTTGAATCTTAATACCTTCTGCTCCCATTCTCATGGTAGAAGCAATAGCCATTTTTGTTGCACGACGATAAGCAATCTTACCTTCTAATTGACGCGCAATATTGTTAGCTACGATTACAGCATCCAATTCAGGTCTCTTTACTTCGAAGATATTGATTTGAATGTCTTTATCTGTAATCTTTTTCAACTCTTCCTTCAATTTGTCAACTTCTTGACCACCTTTACCAATAATAATACCTGGGCGGGCAGTACATACAGTAATAGTAACTAATTTCAGAGTTCTTTCTATAACGATACGCGAAATACTAGCTTTTGCAAGACGGGCATTTAAATACTTGCGAATTTTACTATCTTCTAACAAAGTATCGCCATAATCATTACCACCATACCAGTTAGAATCCCATCCTCTGATGATTCCTAAACGGTTACTAATTGGATTAACTTTTTGTCCCATCTAGCTTTAAATTTGATTATCGTTATTACTTTTTGTATCTACAAACAATGTTACATGATTCGAACGCTTACGAATTCTATAACCTCTTCCTTGCGGAGCTGGACGAAGTCGCTTCAGCATTGATGCCGAATCAACAAATACTGTAGAAACAAACAATTCTCCACTTTCAGCTTTACGTTCGTTTTTCTGTTCCCAGTTGGCGATAGCAGAGCGTAAAAGTTTTTCTATTCTCGCTGATGCTTCTTTAGAAGAAAACTTTAATACACCTAAAGCGCGATTAACTTCCAGTCCCCGGATCAAGTCTGCGACAAGGCGCATCTTTCGTGGGGATGTAGGAACATTCCGCAATTTTGCGAAATACATCGTCTTTTGTGCTTCTTTTCTAGCTTCAGCAGATATTCTTTTTCTTGCACCCATTTTATTGTAATTTTTTATATTTCAGATTCGTAGATTATTCCTGTACGCTTCTTATTTTTTCTTATTACCACCATGGCCCCTAAAAGTACGAGTTGGTGAAAACTCACCTAACTTGTGCCCAACCATATTCTCGGTAACATACACAGGAATAAACTTATTTCCATTGTGAACTGCAATTGTGTGGCCTACAAAATCAGGCGATATCATTGAAGCTCTCGCCCAAGTCTTTACCACAGCTTTCTTGCCAGATTCATTCATAGCAAGCACTTTTTTCTCGAGCTTTAAATTTATATAAGGCCCTTTCTTTAATGAACGACTCATAACTTTCTCAATTAATCAGTTTACTTTTTTCTTCTTTCAATAATGTACTTAGTAGAAGCTTTTTTCTTCGACCTTGTCTTCAAGCCCTTAGAATATAAGCCCTTACGTGAGCGAGGATGACCTCCGGACTGACGTCCTTCACCACCACCCATTGGGTGATCAACCGGGTTCATAACAACACCACGGTTCCGAGGTCTGGTTCCTAACCATCTTGAACGACCAGCTTTACCTGATTTCTCGAGTGCATGATCCGAGTTACCAACGCTACCAATTGTTGCTTTACATGTTGACAAAATCTTTCTTGTCTCACCTGAAGGCAATTTTATGATTGCATATTTTCCTTCTCGCGAAGTTAACTGAGCAAAGGCACCAGCTGAACGAACTAACGCAGCTCCTTGACCTGGTCTAAGTTCAATATTATGCACAACGGTACCAATTGGAATGTTTTGAAGCGGNAGTGCGTTCCCAATTTCAGGAGCCGCATTTTCACCAGACATTAGCGTCTGTCCGACTTCCAATCCATTAGGTGCAACGATGTAACTTTTTTCTCCATCTACATAGTACAATAAAGCAATACGAGCCGATCTGTTCGGATCATATTCAATTGACTTTACAATAGCTGGAACACCGTCTTTAGTTCTTTTGAAATCTACAAATCTGTACTTTTTCTTATGACCACCACCAATGTAGCGCATGGTCATATGTCCCTCGTTATTACGACCTCCTGAACGAGTCTTACCTGTAACTAGGGATTTCTCTGGTGCGCTCGCAGTAATCTTTTCAAAAGCACCAATAATCTTGTGTCTTTGCCCCGGTGTTGTAGGCTTTAATTTACGTACTGCCATTTTATTAATTAAATATTACTATAAAAATCAATTTTATCACCTTCACGAACTGAAACAATCGCTTTTTTGAATGCAGAAACTCTACCAACCACAACCCCACCTTTGGTGTAACGTGATTTCTTTTTTCCTGCATAATTGATTGTATTCACATCGGTGACTGTAACATTATACATCTCTTCAACAGCTTTCTTTATCTGAATTTTGTTAGCATCCGGACTAACACGAAAGCCGTAACGGTTCATTTTTTCGGAAATACCGGTCATTTTTTCCGTTACTATTGGTTTAATAATTATACCCATCTGTTAAGTCTCCTATTAAGCTTTTAAATTATTTTCAATCGAAGCAACGGAACTTTCAGTTAAGAGCAAGCAGGCTGCATCTAATATTTTATAAGTATTTAACTCGGAAACCGCAACAACAGAAGACTGTTTTAAGTTACGAGCCGACAAATATACATTTTTATTTTGTTGTGGGAAAACCAAAAGCAACTTTTTATCAGCTACTTGCAGGTTTTTGGCTAAAGCAATGAATTCTTTCACTTTTGGAACTTCAAACGTAAAATCTTCCAAAACTATAATTGAATTCGATTGAGCTTTATAAGTTAAAGCTGTTTTACGAGCTAAGGTTTTAACTTTCTTATTCAATTTAAAGCTATAGTCTCTAGGTACTGGACCGAAAATACGTCCACCACCAACAAATACAGGTGACTTGATATCACCGGCACGAGCACCCCCAGTACCTTTTTGCTTCTTTATCTTACGTGTACTATGAGCGATTTCACTCCTTTGTTTCGCTTTGGAAGTTCCTTGACGTGCATTAGCAAGATGTTGCTTAACATCAAGATAAAGAGCGTGATCGCTTGGCTCAATGCCGAAGACTGACTCGTCTAACGTAATCTTTCTTCCGGTGTCTTCACCTTTTACATTATATATGCTCAGTTCCATACTTATTCTTCGATTATTACAATTGAACCTTTAGCTCCCGGTATAGATCCCTTAATCAATAAAAGATTATGTTCCGGAATAACTTTTAATACTTGCAAATTTTGCACAGTAACACGAGCATTACCAGTTTGGCCACCCATTCTCATACCTTTAAATACTTTTGCAGGAAAAGAACATGCACCAATAGAACCTGGTTTACGGCCACGATTATGCTGACCGTGTGTCGCTTGACCTACACCACCAAAACCATGACGNTTAACAACACCTTGAAATCCTTTGCCTTTAGAAATTCCAGCAACATCGACATATGTGATGTCCGAAAATAATTCTACAGTAAGAACGTCACCTAGGTTAAACTCATTTTCATACTTGAACTCGGCCAAGTGTCTTTGAGGAGCTACTCCAGCTTTCTTAAAAAGCCCCATTTCAGGTTTGTTTGTATGCTTCTCCTTTTTTTCTTGGAAGCCTACTTGCACAGCCTGATAACCGTCGTTTTCAACGGTCTTGATTTGAGTAACAACACAAGGACCTGCTTCGATTACAGTGCATGGGATGTTCTTCCCATCGGCACTGAAGACGGATGTCATTCCGATTTTTTTTCCTAATAATCCTGGCATTTCACTTTGTTTTTATAAAATCATACTTTAATTTCAACTTCAACTCCACTTGGCAATTCAAGCTTCATCAATGCATCTACTGTCTTAGAAGTTGAACTGTAGATATCAATCAATCTCTTGAAAGATGACAGTTCAAACTGTTCTCTAGATTTCTTGTTAACGAAAGTAGAGCGGTTAACAGTAAAAATTCGCTTATGTGTTGGAAGAGGTATAGGACCGCTAACCACAGCACCTGTCGTCTTCACAGTCTTTACAATCTTCTCTGCAGACTTATCCACCAGATTGTGATCGTAAGACTTTAACTTAATTCTAATTCTTTGACTCATGTTATTTCGACTATTATTATTTTTATTACAACAGATCTACACGGCCTTTTGCATCAGCCAAAATCTCTTTTGCAATTGACTTTGACACCTCAGCATAGTGAGAGAACTCCATGGTGGATGTAGCACGACCAGACGTAATTGTACGTAGAGAAGTTACATATCCAAACATTTCAGACAAAGGAACTTTCGCTTTTACAACACGTGCACCTGAACGATTTGAATCCATACCTTCTAAGTGACCACGTCGTTTGTTAAGATCACCGATAACATCACCCATAGCTTCTTCAGGTGTCACTACTTCGAGCTTCATGATAGGCTCTAAAAGGACAGGACCGGCTTTTGCACATGCACTTTTAAACGCAATACTAGCACAAATCTCGAAGGAAAGCTGATCAGAGTCAACCGGATGAAAAGATCCGTCAAGCAATGTGACTTTCAAGGAGTCTAAGTGATATCCTGCCAAAACACCGTTCTTCATAGCTGCAGCAAAACCTTTTTGTACAGATGGAACGAATTCTTTAGGAACATTTCCACCTTTAACTTCATCAACAAATTGCAAGCCTTCAATGCCAGCATCTGCAGGACCAACTTTGATAATAATATCAGCAAATTTTCCACGTCCACCGCTCTGCTTCTTGTACACTTCACGAATTTGAACTTCTTTTGTAATCGCCTCCTTATAAGAAACTTGCGGAGCACCCTGATTACACTCTACTTTAAATTCGCGTTTCAAACGATCAAGAATAATTTCAAGGTGAAGTTCACCCATACCCTCAATAACCGTCTGCCCAGTTTCTTCATTCGTTTTAACATGAAATGTTGGATCTTCTTCAGCTAATTTAGCCAGGCCATTACCGAGTTTATCAAGATCTTTTTGAGTCTTAGGTTCGATAGCAACACCAATAACCGGTTTCGGGAAATCCATGGATTCAAGCACAATCTGAGCATCTTCAGAGCATAAAGTATCACCCGTACGGATATCCTTAAAACCTACTCCGGCTCCTATATCTCCAGCTGAGATAAACTCTTTCGGATTCTGTTTGTTTGAATGCATTTGGAATATACGCGAGATCCGTTCTTTTTTTCCCGAGCGTGTATTATACACATAAGAACCAGCTGAGAGTTCACCAGAATAGACTCTAAAGTAGCAAAGACGTCCTACATACGGATCGGTTGCTATTTTAAAAGCCAAAGCACAAAGAGGTTCATCCGATGTCGGATGACGTTCAATTACAATTGTTGGATCATCTGGATCAGTGCCAATAATATGACCATTATCTAATGGTGATGGAAGATAAGCACACACAGCGTCCAACAAAGGTTGTACTCCTTTATTCTTAAAGGAAGAGCCACAAGTCATAGGTACAATCTGCATTGCAATTGTACCTTTGCGAATAGCTGCTCTAATTTCATCTTCGGTAATGGTTGTTGGATCATCAAAATATTTCTGCATGACTACATCGTCGCATTCNGCTACTTTTTCCAACATTTTGTCTCTCCATTCANNTGCCTCTTCCANGACAGAAGCAGGAATCTCTTCTTCTACAAATTCAGCACCCAGAGTTTCATCATGCCAAAAGATTGCTTTCATTTTGACCAGATCCACAATCCCTCTAAATGTTTCTTCCGATCCGACAGGAATCTGAATCGGACAAGCATTTGCCTTCAAGACATCCTTGATCTGACGACACACTTCAAAGAAGTTTGCACCTGAACGGTCCATCTTATTGACATAACCGATACGAGGAACATTGTATTTATCCGCCTGGCGCCATACTGTCTCTGACTGTGGCTCGACTCCACCTACTGCGCAAAACGTTGAAACCGCTCCATCCAAAATGCGAAGAGATCGCTCTACTTCAACAGTAAAGTCTACGTGACCCGGAGTATCAATCAGATTGATCTTATATTTATTTCCTGCATATTCCCAGAAAGTAGTAGTCGCAGCAGAAGTAATAGTAATACCTCTTTCTTGCTCTTGTTCCATCCAGTCCATAGTTGCACCACCATCGTGGACCTCACCAATCTTGTGAGTCAGACCAGTATAATAAAGAATACGTTCTGATGTAGTTGTCTTACCGGCATCAATGTGAGCCATGATACCGATATTTCTATTAAAATTTAAATCTGTTCCTTTAGCCATTTGCTATATACTTATTCAATTAAAATCTATAATGAGCAAAAGCACGGTTAGCCTCTGCCATCTTATGCATATCCTCTTTACGTTTAAATGCACCACCTTGCTCGTTAAAAGCATCAACAATTTCAGCTGCAAGTTTGTCAGCCATTGTTTTGCCTCCTCTTTTACGAGAATACAAGATAAGATTCTTCATTGAAACGGATTCTTTACGATCAGGACGAATTTCTGTAGGCACTTGAAAGGTAGCTCCACCAACACGGCGAGACTTAACCTCTACTTGCGGAGTAATATTATCTAACGCTTTTTTCCAAATATCCAAAGCGCTTCTTTCCTCGTTAGGTAGCTTAGCCTTAACAGTTTCCAATGCATTGTAGAAAATTTCAAAAGCGGTATTCTTTTTTCCATCATACATCAGATGGTTCACGAACTTTGATACTTTCACATCGCTAAATACAGGATCTGGTAATATGATCCTTTTTTTGGGAGTTGATTTTCTCATTTTAAAATAAAATTTCGATTCAGTTTTTGGTTGCCTCTTATAGCCTTCAATAACCCCTCTGGATTATTTACTCAACCTTTATGTAGTGTACTCCAATAAACTCAAACCAGCGTGATTTACTTAATTACTTCTTCTTTTTTGCCGGAGCGCCTTTAACTGGAGCACCCTTAGCTGCAACTGCTCCTGGTTTCGGACGTTTTGTTCCATATTTAGAACGTCTTTGTGTACGTCCGCTAACTCCTGCTGTGTCCAATGTTCCACGAACAATGTGATAACGTACACCTGGAAGGTCTTTAACACGACCGCCACGGATCATAACAATAGAGTGTTCCTGCAAATTGTGTCCCTCGCCTGGTATGTATGAGTTGACCTCTTTTGAGTTTGTCAAACGTACTCTGGCTACTTTACGCATTGCCGAATTAGGTTTCTTAGGAGTGGTCGTGTAAACTCTTACGCAAACGCCACGTCTCTGTGGAGACGAGTCTAACGCTGGAGATTTACTCTTTTCTACCAAAGTCACCCTTCCTTTTCTTACTAGCTGCTGAATTGTAGGCATTTCTTTAGTGTTTAATTCTTAGTTTTTTTACTTAATCTTTTAATCATTCATAATTTGGACTGCAAAAGTACGCTTTATTTCTGAAATACAAATGCATTAGCAATATAATTTCCCTTGAAAGACCCTGTAAAAGATTTAATTACGAGATATTTAATCTTATTTAATATATTGGATTCGCTGAAAAGGTTTTATTAAGCATCCCCTCCGAAACCCATAATAGGAGGAAGCCTCGTTTCGGGACCATTAATCCGAATTTGACCAAAGTGAGTCTCATACTTAGCAATGTTATCTTGCAAAGCTCCAAGCAACCGTTTTGCATGTTCCGGAGTCATTATTACACGTGATTTCACATTTGCCTTTGGCAATCCGGGCATTACGCTGATAAAATCAAAAACAAACTCAGAGGATGAATGAGCAATAATGGCAAGATTTGCATACATACCTTCAGCGACCTCAGGACTTAGTTCAATCTGTAATTGATTGTTTTTTTCTTCTGTCATGGCTTTTTTTTGCAAAGATACTATTTAAGCATACGTACATCAGTAAATTCCCGAAATTTATCCACACTCCTATATATTAGCAGAAACTTTCGTTTGCCGAAGCCATCTCACCGTCGCGACGCGAACTATCGAAACAAAAAACACACGTATAAAAACACAATCGGAATCCTATATCCACACATCGAAGAATTTTCTTCATTAATTTCCATTATTATCAGCTTCCTCTTATTTGTATTAGAAAAAAACATATCTTTGTGTAAGAATAGTATCAATCATCTTCGTAAATATTAATCTATGAATAATAAGGTCCTTCTATTCGCAGTCATTGTCCTTTCACTTCTCAATAGCTGCAAAGACAAACCATTACAAGAAAATCACCAATTGGAATTTACTACTTCAGAATCAAAAGATACTATCTATCTTTTCGATAATCAGGAGAAAGTGGGGTCTGCATTGTCGATTTCGTTTACATATCCTACTTCTCCAGCTTCCGAAGATAGTCTGAAGCCACTGAAACAAGCTTTTGTATCCCTCTTCTTCGGAGAAGAATATGCAAATCAGACACCTGATATCGCAATAAATCAATATATTAAGAACTTTCATAACCAGAAAGCAACTTTAGAGGAAGAGTATACACAATTATGTGAATATGCAAAAGAGGACAAGCTAGAGACAAGGAAAGATCTCGGGTATTCCGTGAACATTAAAGATTCAGTCTTATATAATGATAGTGGAATACTCTCCTTATTGATTACCACAAGTTCTGATACTGGAGGAGCACACGGGATAACGACGAAAAAAGTACGGACTCTTACAACAAAAGGCGCGATTCTTAAAGAAGAAGATATCTTTAATGAGGACTATGCAGATGCTTTAAAAAATATACTTATTGAGAAGTTACTCGTTCAGAACAAAGCGAAAGACATAAACGAATTGTCAGAATTAGGTTTTATCTTTACAGAGGGTATAGTTCCAAACGGCAACTTTTTTGTTACTAAAGAAGGAATTACCTATGTTTACGGGGCTTATGAGATTGCCTGCTATGCAATCGGTATCAGTGAAGTCTTTTTACCTTTTGATGATATCCGGGTATTGCTTCGGAAAAAGAGTCCTATCTCTTTTTTACTATAACGAAAGAAGACAATGGAACAGATAATACACTATTTTCCCGAACTTTCAGCAAAACAAAAAGAACAAATTCACGCATTACAAGGTTTGTATGCTGACTGGAACACGAAGATTAATGTAATCTCACGCAAAGACATAGAAAATCTTTACGTACGACACGTTCTTCATTCACTAGGAATTGCTAAAGTAATCAGATTCAAGCCAGGCACCTCATTGATGGATGTTGGCACCGGTGGCGGATTCCCTGCCATTCCCCTTGCTATTTATTTCCCTGAGTGCAAGTTCCATCTTGTGGACAGTATCTGTAAGAAACTGAAAGTAGCATCTGAAATAAGTAATGCCATTGGACTCACAAATACTACATTCCGACACTGCCGTGCAGAAGAGGAAGAATCAAAGTTTGATTTTGTAATCAGCCGTGCCGTAATGCCTTTAAACGATTTGGTCAAGACCACACAAAAGAATATACTAAAAGAACAAAAGAATGCATTGCCTAATGGAATAATCTGTCTGAAAGGTGGGGAGTTACAAGAGGAAATCGCACAATACCTAAAAAAAGCGCAACTGTTTCCTTTGAATAAATACTTTAAAGAGGAATTCTTTGAAACCAAGAAAGTTGTATATTTGCCACTATAGATTTTAAAGATGAAGATAAAACTGTTTGAATTTAATCCCTTTCCTGTCAATTGTTATTTATTGTATGACGACACAAAACACGCAGCTTTGATTGATGCTGGCATGTGGACTGAAAAAGAAGAAGAAGAACTGGTGCGTTACATTGAACAGCATGAGCTTATTCTGTCCTGTTTGTTAAACACACACATGCACTTTGATCACTGCATGGATAATGCGTTTATTTATCAGAAATATGGTTTGAGTACAGCAGCCAATGCAAAAGATGCTTTCCTCGTTCAAAACCTCGCTCTTCAGGCTTCTCAATTTAACATTAAACTTCGAAGAGACCCACAAGAGATTGGCTCGTATGTAAATGAAGGTGATGAAATCCACTTTGGAGATATAACTCTCAAGGCACTGCATGTACCGGGCCATTCGCCGGGAAGCATTGTCTATTACTGTGAGAAAGAAGCTGTGATGTTCTCCGGCGATGTGATCTTCAAGGGAAGTGTAGGAAGAGCAGACCTTCCGGGAGGCGACTATTACACGTTGATAAAAGGAATTAAAGAAAAACTTCTTTCTCTTCCCGACGCGACGGTTATCTACCCGGGACATGGCCCAAAGACAACCATTGGCGAGGAAAAAAGATCTAATATGTACCTGATTTAAACATAAAACTATGGCTATTCAGATTGGAGATAAGATTCCTGAGATACTCGGTAAAGATCAGGATGGAAAGCTGGTTCGCACCGGCGACTATTTCGGCAAGAAAATTGTTCTGTACTTCTATCCAAAGGACAGCACTCCCGGTTGCACAGAAGAAGCATGTAGTTTCCGTGACAACTATAACACGATGCTACAAAAAGGATATGAAGTACTGGGAGTCAGTGTGGACAGCGCTAAATCGCACAAGCGGTTTATTGAAAAGAATGCCCTGCCTTTCAATTTGATCTCAGATGAGGAACACGAACTCGTGGATCTGTTTGGCGTATGGGGCGAAAAGAAGATGGCCGGTCACAAATATATGGGCATATTCAGNACTACCTTTCTCTTTAATGAAAAGGGGATCCTGGAACAAATTATAAATCCGAAATCTATTAAGACGAAGGAACATGCCACTCAAATACTCGAAATTAAACAATAAACAGATATGAAAGAGAAAGAGAACGAGAAACAAGCAGCTGTGAATACTGAAAAGTTGAAAGCTTTACAGACAGCAATGGATAAAATTGAGAAAAGCTACGGCAAAGGCTCGATCATGAGAATGGGAGAGCAAAACATCGAAGCAATTCCTGTTATCCCGACTGGTTCTATCGGATTAAACGCAGCTTTAGGGGTGGGCGGTTATCCAAGAGGAAGAGTGATTGAGATCTATGGACCGGAATCTTCAGGTAAAACAACATTGGCCATTCATGCCATTGCAGAAGCTCAAAAAGCAGGTGGTATCGCCGCATTTATTGATGCGGAACATGCATTTGACCGTTTCTATGCTGAGAAGCTGGGTGTTAAAACCGACGACATTCTCATGTCTCAGCCGGATAATGGCGAGCAAGCACTGGAGATCACAGAGCAACTGATCCGTTCAGCGGCTATTGATATTATTGTCATTGATTCCGTGGCTGCACTCACTCCAAAAGCTGAGATTGAAGGAGATATGGGTGATTCTAAAATGGGATTGCAAGCACGTCTGATGTCGCAGGCTTTGCGTAAACTCACCGCTGCTATCAGCAAGACCAATACAACTTGTATTTTCATCAATCAACTTCGTGATAAGATAGGAGTCATGTTTGGAAGTCCGGAAACCACGACAGGAGGTAATGCACTTAAGTTTTACGCATCCGTACGCCTGGATATACGAAAGATCGGACAGTTGAAAGACGGCGATGAAGCCATTGGAAGTCAGACCCGCGTAAAAGTGGTAAAAAACAAAGTGGCACCTCCTTTCCGCAAAGCAGAGTTTGATATTATCTACGGACAGGGCATCAGCCGTGTCGGTGAGATTGTAGATCTTGGTTCGGACTTGAATATCATTAAGAAAAGCGGTTCCTGGTACAGCTATAACGACACCAAACTAGGTCAGGGACGTGAAGCTGCGAAAGATTGCATAAAAGACAATCCGGAACTGGCTGAAGAGTTGGAAGGTTTGATTTTTGAAGCACTAAAAACAAAAAAATAAGTACAACTATGAAAGAAGAAGAGGATCTCATCGAATACAATGATGATGACGCTGTAAAGTACATTATCAACAGTCTGCCTCAAGAGTTGAAGGAAAAAGTCTCGAAAGAGATTATATATGACTTCCTGGATGTTATCTACGATTTCTATGACAGCAAAGGAGTAGCTGACGAGAGCCTGGAAGACGAAATTGACATCGATGAAGAAGAGATGACTCAATTCGTATGCAAGAACGCTCCCAAAAGACTGACCAAACTATTTTCAGAAGAAGAAATTCAGTTTATTGTTCAAGGTGAGATTGGCTATTGCGACTCTATTGGATTGTATGAAAACGAAGAATGAATCTACAACTAACTCTCTTTACGACGTTCTTTAAGATTGGAATGTTTACGATTGGCGGAGGCTTGGCAATGCTTCCGCTGATCGAAAGAGATGTTGTGGATAAACACAAGTGGATTGACAAAAAAGGATTTCTTGATTTGATGACTGTTGCTCAATCCATGCCCGGTATTTTTGCTTTTAACTTTGCCATTCTGATTGGACACAAGATTGATAAGACGAGAGGAAGCATACTCTGCGGATTAGGTGCTGTGATCCCCTCCTTTCTGATCATTCTTGCGATTGCCATCTCCTTCTCCGATTACAAAGACAACGAGTACGTCACCAAAATCTTCAAAGGAATGCGGCCTGCCGTCGTCGCTTTACTTCTTGTGCCATTGATCACAACAGCCAAAGCCTCACACTTGACCATTAAGACAGGCATCTTAGCAATCGCTGTCGCCTTACTTATTACATTTGTACATATTAATCCCGTCTATATCATCCTTGCCGTAGCTATATCCAGTATAATCTATGGAAACATTGTATGTAAAAAGGGGACTAAAAACGATGAGTCATGCTGATACTATTCATTCAACTGTTTGTTACTTTCTTCAAAATCGGACTCTTTAATTTTGGAGGAGGATATGCTATGATTCCACTTATTCAACACGAAATCGTTGAAAAGAACCAATGGATGACCAACAACGAATTTACGGATATCATCGCCATTTCTCAAATGACTCCCGGTCCCATTGGAATAAACTCAGCGACCTACGCCGGCTATCAGGCTACGTACAATGAACTTGCCACAGCAACTGCCAGTGGAGAGATCAGCAACCTCACACATTATTTACTCAGTGTCTTTGGCTCCTTTATCGCAACTTTCTCGGTCTGCCTGCCTTCCTTTATTTTATTGCTGATAATTGCGAAGATGCTCGTGAAATACATAGCCAACAAGAATGTAAAACAAGTCTTTGCCGGACTTCGCCCTGTCATCGTCGGACTTATCGCAGCCTCTGCGCTACTGTTGATGGACAGTTCGAACTTTGGTTTTGCCACTTCTGAGCGGATCATAAGTGTGTTGATCTGTGCAGGAGTGTTTCTGGCCTCCTGGAAATACAAGATAGGGCCAATCACTCTTCTGATAGCTTCCGGACTTTTGGGACTCCTAATCTATTAATGACTGAAACAGAATGAATCCTATTAATGGCTTCTGCAAAGAAGAAAGACTCTGCGGGAAAACAAGTATTGACACTCTTTTTCAAACGGGAAAGGGGTTTATAGTTTATCCATTCCGCGTGGTTTGGCTGACAGTGCCGAAGAAAGGTGATTTCCCTTGCGAACTGCTCATCAGCGCGCCAAAAAGAAAGTTCAAACGTGCCAATAAACGCAACCGCATCAAGCGATGTGTCCGTGAAGCCTACAGGCTCAACAAAGGAGCGCTTTATCAGGCATTGGAAAAGAAAGAATATAATCTCCAGCTGGCACTGTTGTATCTCGACGGCACGATTCTGGAATCACCGGAGTTTGATGCACGCCTGAAAACCATATTCAACAATCTGATGGAACGATTACCATGAAAAAAGTGTTCACATGGCTTTTGCTACTCCCTGTTTATTTTTACAAAGGATGCATCTCTCCTCTGACACCCGCTTCATGTCGTTTCACTCCCACCTGTTCGGAATACGCCGTTCAGGCACTAAAAAAACACGGTCCGCTCAAAGGGGGCTGGCTTACTCTCAAACGCATCTTTCGTTGTCATCCTTGGGGTGGAAGCGGATATGATCCTGTGCCATGATATACTTTAATGCACATACCCATCAACAGAGTGAAGAGCCGGATAGTATCAGTCTCGTCAATCTGGAGATTCAGGAAAGACTCCTGACTGATTTCCCCGAGCCTGATTCCCGTACCATCTACTCTTCCGGCATTCATCCCCGGGCCATCAATGATGGATGGCAAAAAGATCTTCAGACTATCGAATCCCTTTTACAACAGAAGAAACTCTCAGCCTTGGGAGAATGCGGACTTGATAAAGTATGCGACACTCCCTTTGAGCTTCAGGAAAAAGTATTCATAGCTCAAATCACGCTTGCCAACGAATATCATGTCCCACTGATTATCCATTGTGTGAAAGCTTTTGATCATTTGCTATCCATCCGCAAGAACCTTTCAAACTCTTGCCCCATGATCATTCATGGGTATCGAGGTGGAACAGGACTCACCTCACAACTCTTGAAAGAAAGGTTTCTCTATTTTTCTTTTGGCCCCAATTACTCCCCCGACTCCTTAAAAATAATCCCTGTGGAACGACTTTTCGTCGAGACAGACGTTTCCTCTATTTCCATCATTACCGCTTACAGACAAGTCGCATCTACGCTACAGATAAGCGAGCAAGTGCTTGCAGAACAAACACTCACCAACAAAAAAAGAGTCTTTCCTTTGCGATAATAAGGGATATGTCGTACTTTTGCACTTCATATTACTAAATAGAACTCATTCGATGAACTTTGTAGAAGAACTAAGATGGCGTGGCATGCTGCAAGACATGATGCCCGGCACAGAAGAACTGCTTGAAAAAGAAAAAGTAACAGCATATCTGGGCATTGACCCTACTGCCGACTCTTTACATATCGGACACTTATGTGGTGTGATGATGCTGCGGCATCTGCAACGCTGCGGACACAAACCACTGGCTCTGATAGGTGGAGCGACCGGTATGATCGGCGATCCCTCCGGTAAGTCTGCCGAGAGAAATCTGCTGGACGAAGCGACCTTACACCATAACGAGGAGTGTATCAAAAATCAATTGGCTAAGTTTCTGGATTTCGAATCAGACGTACCCAACAAAGCTGAACTGGTCAACAACTACGACTGGATGAAGGACTTCACCTTCCTGGAGTTTGCACGTACAGTAGGCAAACATATCACTGTCAACTATATGATGGCTAAAGACTCTGTAAAGAGAAGACTCAGCGACGAATCGCGTGAAGGATTATCTTTTACTGAATTCACCTATCAGCTCCTGCAAGGATATGACTTCCTACACCTCTATGAGTACAAAGGCTGTAAACTACAAATGGGAGGATCTGACCAGTGGGGTAATATCACAACAGGAACCGAACTTATTCGTCGCATAAAAGGTGGCGAAGCGTTTGCAATGACCTGCCCATTGATTACAAAAGCCGATGGTGGAAAGTTTGGGAAAACAGAATCTGGCAACGTATGGCTGGATGCAAATTACACAACCCCTTATCAGTTTTACCAATTCTGGCTCAACGTGAGCGACAGTGACGCTGCCCGTTATATAAAGATCTTCACAATACTTGACAAGAGTGTTATTGATGGACTAATTGCAGAGCATGCAGAAGCTCCTCACTTACGAATACTTCAAAAACGTCTTGCTAAAGAAGTGACCGTTATGGTCCACAGCGAAGAAGAATACAACAATGCCGTGGAAGCTTCAGGCATATTATTTGGCAATGCCACGTCAGACACTCTTAGAAAACTGAAGGAAGCGACCCTCCTTTCCGTGTTCGAGGGAGTTCCTCAATTTGAGATCTCAAAAGAGGAGTTGACCACCGGAATTAAAGCAACAGATCTTCTGACTGACAAAGCACCGGTATTCCCCTCCAAAGGTGAACTACGGAAACTGATCCAGGGCGGCGGCGTCTCCATCAACAAAGAGAAACTGACCAACCCCGAAGAGATGATCACTCTGAGTTTCTTGTTAAACGACAAATACATTTTGATTCAGAAAGGGAAGAAGAACTACTTTTTGCTGATCGCCAGATAAAAACAGACAGAAATGTTTGGTAGAAAAGGTAAAACGACGTACCTTTGCGACGCTTTTAACGAAGAGTATCTTTGAGATTGCCCTATGGTGTAATGGTAGCACATCTGATTCTGGATCAGCCAGTCTATGTTCGAATCATAGTAGGGCAACTTTTTACAAAGCCTGCTCTTCAATAAAACAAAATATCTTCAGCGAAGACGTCCAACGTACTTCGCGGTGCTTTAAGGAAGCATTTGATTGCCCTATGGTGTAATGGTAGCACACCTGATTTTGGTTCAGCCAGTCTATGTTCGAATCATAGTAGGGCAACAGTCAAGTAAAGTCTCTTACTGATCTCAGTAAGAGACTTTTTCCATTCTGGAAGATTCCTCTTTTCATGGGTACCAATTTTCGCGGGTGTCCTAAATATCGACCATTTCTTTCCTTATAACTTTTGCCCTCTTACAGGAAGGAATATATTCTTTATCAGGTTGCAAAGTTTACCACTCCCTGACACATTCTTCGTTCTGAAGCACGGAATAGTTATCTTGTGCCGCAATATAGCTATTCCGTGCTTCAAGATAGCTATATTGCGGCACAAGATAACTAATGCATCTTTACTGCTGAATTTTATCTTCAGGTTTGAATTATTTATATCCCTGTATCAACTAGACTTTCTTTCTTGATTGATTCACAAATTCCAATAGGTTCACTTATGAGACTGCAAAGAAAGGGGCTGAGCGGATTGAGGGTCAAGCCCGAAATGACTAAGAGGTAGCCTCTAACGGTATGTGACCATTGACGGAGGGGGAATCCTCTGGCTGCATGGGGTAACCTTTGACGAAGGGGGTAGCTTTTGAAGGTAAGGGAGTAGCCTTTGTTACAGTAGGCTGCTGAGCTCGGAATTATTTTTTTTTACTTTTACTTTTCAGAAAGGGCGGATACCTCATTTTCAATGCACTACTGCACCAAGACATGTCTCTCAGTATACCGTAGAGCAGTAGAGCTCGCTCCGATCTTACTTGCTCGCTTGCATTTTGATTACAACTTTGCAAACTATTGAGCCTTTTGATACAGTTTCGGTTATAAACGGAGGATTGCGATTGCGCTTTATTAGCTGACTGGTAATGAAGAATGAATACAAAAGGGCCTTTTAGCAAATAAAACTGTATACAAATTATGCCGGGCAAATGTAAATTGAGGAGATTGACATGCCATCCAGCATACTGAAAGGCAGTCCATGGTGTAGATGGTGTAGATAAATAGTACTTTTTTACTGAACTTAAATTCTAAATTCGAAAAAACAACAGAGCCGAGGCAAGAAAAGATCCTCACTGAAATACCAGTCGTGCAGGACTGAGAATAAAAAAGGAGTATCCTAAGATATTGAAGTCCGCTAAAAGGGAATAGATAAACCGTTTTAAATTTTGACGGCATTTATTATTCGCCCGTCATGCCTTTTATTTCTGAACTGATTACATGCAGATAGGATTCAATATGTCTCTCTCGTTTTTCTTTTAGTATCTCGTCCACTGCAATCAGAATTCCGGATTCTTCCACATCACCAAAATCATCATTTATCGCAGTACCAAACATCTTCATTGTAGGGGAAAGTCCCATGTATGCATTTACTAAAGGAGGTACATTAAATCCGAGGCGCCGTACTTCTGAATTAAGTATCTTATAATCATCTTTAAAACACAACCCGGTAAAGAGCAATTCCATTGCATTCTCATCCATCCCTGTCTGCAATGCTTTGATAGGAGTTACCAGATGGTCTTTATCTTTAAAATACTTATCAATGAAAAAAAGAATCATATTACGGCCAAATGTATGATAGCTTGGATACATTGTTACTTTACCAAAGAAATATTTGATATGAGGATTCATCACGATCAAAGCTCCCAGT
>JGI24146J20443_1000406_pt1 | contig 35039 bp, 32 predicted proteins | sample BarGraIncub1131A_FD_20443 | JGI IMG/M metagenome (IMG submission 20443) | reverse complement strand
AAGAAGCAATAAACAAGCCACTCGATACAGATCGTTTAATTAAAAATCTATCGAAAACTGGTGATACCCCTTTTATAATTAATGAAGTGACTTTTGAAAGCTTTGAAGAAGGGTTTATACCAATGGCTTCGTTAAATTTAGTACGACGAGAATTAATAGAATCTGTTCAAAATTTCATAATAACAAAGTATAAAAAAGGTAAGGACAATACTTCGATTAATTATAATAAAGGACTTAGACTATGCGAAGATAAAAACAACACAGAATCTAATGAGAAAAAAGATAATATTTTGCCGGAAACGCTTATAGGAGTCTCAAATGAGGAGCAATTAAAGGCTGCAGTCGAAATGGGCTTTGATAATATTGCTATAAACCCTTTTATGAGAGGGGGCAACATTGACATAAATAAATGTGATGTAAATACTTATATTAAGGTTCCTAATATTATTAAGGGTGAATTTCAAAGTATTTGCGATTTTATAGATAATAATTTAGGTAATATAAAAGGTGTTATTACTGCTAATTTAGGTATAATTAGTAGATTCAATAAAAAAACAACTGTCATTGGAGATTATAAATTAAATATTTTTAATAGCTATGCCAGTGATTTTTATAAGAATTTTCTTACGGGAACTTGTATAAGTGCAGAACTAAATGCATCTGAGATAAAAAAAATATCATATAAAAGTTCACTGCCACTTCAGGTTATGGTTTATGGAAAATATGAACTTATGGTTAGTGAATATTGTGCTATAGGTAGCGTTTTTGGTAATAAGAGTGAAAATAAAACATGCATAGAGAATTGTACAAACGGATACTACACTCTTAAAGATAGAAAAGGGGTTGAGTTTAGTATTAAAACTGATAAATATTGCAGAAGCTATATTTACAATAATGTGCCTGTTAACTTGATATCCAATATTGATGAAATTAAGAAAAATAATATTTCCTCTTTTAGATTAGATTTTATCCATGAAAATTATGAAGAAACTATAGAGGTTCTTCGTAATTATATTAATAAAAACTGGCAAGGAGATTTTAAAAACTATACTAGAGGGCACTTTAAAAGAGGGGTCGAATAAATAGTAATAAACATTTAGGTTTATTAACATAGGAAAGACGGTGTAATTGTGAACACAAAATCATTAAAAGTTTTAGAATATTATAAAATTAAAGGAAAAATTAAAGAATATGCAAAAACTACGGCGGGTAAGGATATTATTGATAGTTTACAGCCTTACACTAATATTTATGAAGTAAGAGAACACTTACAGGAAACTAATGAGGCGCTACTTCTTTTATCGAAAAAAGGGAGTGCTCCCTTTGAAGGCATATATGATGTCCGAGCTGCGATAACTAGGGCATCTAAAGGAGCGACCCTTATGCCTATGCAGCTTTTGCGGATTGCCCAAATGCTTAGATGTGCTAGATTGTTTAAGAACTATGTTGGCAATAATGAAGGCGAGAACACTTCTAGAGTACTTAACGATATATGTATTGGAATTGTACCAATTAAAAAATTAGAGGATGAAATTTTTATAGCTATTATAAGTGATGATGAAATTTCTGATAGGGCTAGTAGTTTACTATATGGCCTAAGAAAATCTTTAAAAGAGAAAAATGCATCAGTAAAAGAAAAGGTAATTTCATTAGTTAGGTCTAATGCAAAGTATCTTCAAGAAAGTCTCTATACAATAAGAGGAGATAGATATGTAATCCCAGTTAAAGTTGAACATAAAGGCAGTGTTCCAGGGCTTGTACATGATCAGAGTTCCTCGGGGGCTACACTGTTCATTGAGCCAATGAGTTTAGTGAATTTAAATAATGAAATTAAAGAAATTATGTTAAAGGAAAAAGCAGAAGTCGAGAGAATTTTAGCTGAATTATCCTATAAAATATATGAAAATATAAATATTGTTCAAAATAATGCAGATATAGTTTGGGAATTAGATTTTATTTTTGCTAAGGCAATGTATGCAATAGAAATTAATGCAATTATTCCTAGTGTAAATGAAGAAGGGGAAATAGATATATTTGAAGCGAGGCACCCTTTGATAGATCCTAAAGTAGTTGTGCCTAGTAATATATATTTAGGGAGAGATTTTACATCCCTTATAATAACAGGACCAAACACTGGTGGTAAGACAGTAACTTTAAAAACTGTAGGAATAATTGAAATAATGGCTATGAGTGGCATTTTAATTCCAGCTAGAGAAGGCTCAATAGTAAGCTTTTTCCAAGAAATATTTGCAGACATTGGTGACGAACAAAGTATTGAGCAAAGTTTATCTACTTTTTCCTCTCATATGACAAATATAGTAAACATTATTGAAAAAGCAGATAAAAAAACATTGGCTTTATTTGATGAATTGGGAGCTGGAACAGATCCTACAGAAGGAGCAGCACTTGCTGTATCAATACTTGAAGACTTAAGAGTGAGATGTACAAAAGTAGTTGCGACTACTCATTATAGTGAATTAAAGGGATATGCTTTAAAAACTACAGGTGTTGAAAATGCTTCAGTGGAATTTAATGTAGATACTCTAAGCCCAACATATAGATTAATAATTGGAGTGCCAGGTAAATCAAATGCTTTTGAAATATCTAGGAGACTAGGTCTTCCAGATTACATTATAAAAAATGCAAAAGAAAATATTTCTAAAGATACTCTAGAGTTTGAGGAATTAGTTCAAAGTTTGCAAGAAAAAAGTATTAAAGCAGAAGAAGACGCAAGGCTTGCAGAAAGTTTAAAATTACAAGCAAGCACGTTAAAAGACAAGTATCAAGAAAAGTTATACAAACTTGAAAACATAAGAGAAAATGCAATGTATGAAGCTCAAAGGGAAGCAAAGAGATTGATAAAAGGTGCCAAAGAAGAATCAGATGTCATTCTTAAAAATATGAGAGAATTAGAAAAGCTAGGATATTCATCGGAAGCAAGGCAAAAACTTGAAGAGGAAAGAATGAAAATTAAAAACAAGCTTGAAAATTTAGAAAAACATGTTCAAAAAAATAACGAGGTCCAAGGGGATAAGCTGAAAAACGTGAAACAAGGCGAAGAGGTATATTTACCATCTCTTAACCAAAAGGTTATTGTTATTTCAAAACCAGATAAAAAGGGTGAAGTACAAGTTCAAGCTGGTATTATGAAGATAAATGTTAAACTTGATGATCTTCGTAAATCGAGGGTTACTGAGGAAGACAGGAAAAAGGCTAAGATAAAAAAAAGGGAGTTGAAGCTAAATTTAAGCAATGTATCAACATCTGTAGATCTAAGAGGCATGGATTCAGAGGAGGCTATTTTTACTGTTGATAAATACTTAGATGAAGCTTATTTAGGAGGGCTTAAAGAAACCACAATTATCCATGGTAAGGGTACAGGGGTTTTAAGAAAAACTATTACAGATATGCTAAAGAGACATGGTCATGTTAAAACATATAGATTGGGAAATTATGGTGAAGGTGGTAGTGGTGTTACTGTAGTGGAACTTAAATAGAAAGGGAGTTAATAAAGGTGGATATGTTATGATTATTGTAAGTGCTTGTTTATGTGGCATCAATTGTAAGTATGATGGTGGAAATAACTTAGACGAGCGGGTGCTTAAACTTCTAAAGGAAGGAAAAGCTATGCTAGTATGTCCAGAACAACTAGGTGGACAAGAAACCCCGAGGGTTCCTCGCGAGATTATAAATGGTAATGGTTTGGATGTGCTAGAAGGCAGAGCTAGAATTCTTGGAGCAGAACTAAATAATGATGTGACTTCGAAGTTTATAAAAGGCGCTTATGAAACTTATAAAATTGTAGAGGCAGTGGGAGCTAGTATTGCAGTTTTAAAGGCAAGAAGTCCTTCTTGTGGAGTTTCTAAAATATACGATGGATCCTTTAGTGGAACTCTAAGGCAGGGTAATGGAGTTACTGCGGAGTTGCTATTATCTAGGGGAATTAGGGTTTTTACAGAAGAAAATTTAGATGAATTAGAATTATAACAAGGGGGAAATAAAATGAATTATAAAGATGTTTTAAAAGATGCTAAAGGTAATTTAAATAAAAGCTGTAGAGTTTGTCCTATATGTAATGGGGTAGCATGTGCTGGTGAAGTTCCTGGAATGGGTGGAAAAGGAACTGGAGATTCTTTTAAAAAAAATATAGAATCATTGGCAGAGTACAAACTAAATATGAGAACTATACATGATGTAAAAAATCCTGATACGTCTACTGAATTATTTGGGCGAAAAATGGAGGTGCCATTATTTGCAGCTCCTGTATCTGGAACTACCTTAAATATGGGTGGCAAATATAGTGAGCAGGAGTATATATCTTGGGTTATTAGTGGATGCCTTGAGAGCGGAATTTTCCCAATGGTGGGAGATACCGCAGTAGATTCGTTTCTAATAACTAATCTTTTAGAACTTGAAAAACAGGGTGGAAATGGCATTGCAATAATAAAACCTTGGGAAAATGCAAATGTTATAGAAAAAATTAAATTAGCAGAGAAAGCGGGCGCATTTGCCATAGGCATGGATATAGATGCATGTGGTCTTATTACATTAGCACTTCTTGGTAAACCAGTTATGCCTAAAACAGTTGACGAGATTAAAGAAATTGTTCAATCAACGAAGCTTCCATTTATTCTAAAGGGTATAATGACTGTAGATGAAGCAAAACTTGCAGTAGATGCAGGGGTAGCTGCAATTGTAGTGTCAAATCATGGAGGAAGAGTTTTAGACCAAACGCCAGGTGTAGCAGAGGTTCTCTCAGATATAGCACAGGAAGTAAAAGGAAAAGTAATTATTTTAGCTGACGGCGGAGTTCGAAGCGGTGTTGATATACTTAAAATGTTAGCTTTAGGTGCAGACGCTATACTTATAGGAAGACCATTTGTAGCTGCATCCTTTGGAGGTAAAGCAGAAGGTGTAAAATCTTATATTGATTTCTTAAAAAGTGATTTAAAATCAGCTATGGTGCTTACAGGATGTAAATCAATTGAAAATATTAATGATAGAATTTTATATTAACAGAAATAAAAAGAACTCCAGTTTAAATTGGAGCTCTTTTTATTTCTAGTCAACAGTTATGTATACTGCATCTTCTTCGAGAACAACTTTTATATATTCAACTTCAGGATCTTCAGTTCCTTGAACATACAATCCTGTATTTTTTAACTTTTCGACATAATCTACAATCTCTTGAGTTATTCTCTCACCAGGGCAAAGTACTGGGATGCCAGGTGGATAAGCCATTAGAAATTCCCCACTAATCATGCCAACACTTTTTTTAATTTCTACTGCGGTATTTACACTGTTAAATGCCTCACGAGGAATTTGAACTTGCTCTGGAATACTAGGAATATCAATAAAATCAGTTTTCTTTGATCCTTTACCATAGTATTCATTGCTTATTTCTCCTAGAGCTTCCAGTAACCGATTCATTCCTTCTGGTGTGTCTCCAAAAGATCCAACTGCCAATATGTTGTAGAGATCAGATAATTCCATTTGCATATGATATTTGTTAGAAAGTATCATATCTAAGTCGTAACCTGTTATACCTAAATCTCTACAAGTTATTGTAATTTTAGTTGGATCAAATGCATAAGCTCCAAAACCATTTAAAATCTCTTCTCCAAAACAATAAAATCCTGGGATTTTATTTACTTCACTTCTTACATAATTACTTAAATTAATAGTTTTTTCCAAGAGCTGGGTACCTTCCAATGCAATTTGCCTTCTTGCACAATCAAGGGAAGCCATTAGTATGTAGGATGGTGAGGTTGTGTGCATTAAGTTTATTAGTTGTCTAACTCTAGCAGGGCTCACACGCTTTGAGTTAACATGTAACATTGAGCTTTGAGTTAATGAACCTATTATTTTATGCGTGCTCTGAGCACACATATCTGCCCCAGCTTCCATTGCTGACATTGGTAGCCTACTGTTGAAACTAAGATGAGGGCCATGAGCTTCATCAACAATTAAAGGAATGTCATATTCATGAACCATATCCGCGATTCTTTTAATATCTGTGGAAACTCCATAATATGTAGGATTAATTATAAGCACAGCTTTTGCATCAGGATTAGCCTTTAAGGTTTCCTCTACAGTTTCTGGAGAAACTCCATGGGCAACACCTATTTTTTTATCAAGCTCTGGTTGCATATAAACTGGTACTGCACCTGATAAAATAATACCACCAGTTATTGATTTATGAACATTTCTAGGAACAATTATTTTATCCCCAGATCCAACCACAGACATAATCATAGCCTGAATAGCACCAGAAGTTCCGTGAACTGAGAAAAATGAAGCATCAGCACCATAGGCATCTGCGGCTAATTCCTGCGCCTTTTTTATAGGGCCAGTGGGATGGTGAAAACTATCAACAAGTTTAAAAACTGTAACATCAATTTTAAAAGGGTTATCCCCCATAAAACTTCTAAACTGTTCATCAGCGCCAATTCCTTTTTTATGTCCAGGTACATGAAAAGGTAAGGTGTCTCTGTCTACATATTCCATTAGAGCATCAAATAATGGAGTTTCATTTTGATTTAATCTATACAATTTATACGCCCCTTTCTCAAAAGAATTTATATTAATCTTTTTAAATTACTATTTATAGTATATACATTCAGCCAATTTTTAATTATAAAGGATTAGATATGCAAATGCAATTATAATCCTTTATAAATTTTAAAAAATACAAAATAACTTCTTATTTGCTTGATAATTGTTTTTTTAGAAAAAATATTATAGCTTAAAATATTATAGTTCAAAGCATATAAAAACAGGTTATTTGTCAAAAATGCCTTTTATTTGTAATGGTTTGATAGTATAATGTGATAGACTAAAGAGAGAGCAGGGGGAATAGCAACAGGGTAACATTTGTTATCTGCTTTTGAGAATTACAAGGAGGATAATATATGACGTACAAAGAGAAATATAAAAATTGGATTAATTCTAATTTTATAGATTTAGAATCAAAGAAGGAGCTAGAGCATTTAAAAGATGAAAAAGAAATTGAAGATAGATTTTACAAAGATTTAGAGTTTGGTACAGGCGGATTAAGAGGCGTAATTGGTGCAGGAACAAACAGAATGAATATACATACTATTGGAAAAGCTACTCAAGGGCTTGCAGACTATTTAAACTCAAAATACAAGGGAAATATATCAGTTACTATAGCATATGATTCAAGAAACATGTCTATGGAATTTGCAAAAGCTGCTTCAGAAACTCTTTGTGGTAATGGTATTTTTGTTAATTTATTTGAAAAATTAACACCAACACCAATTTTATCTTATGCTGTTCGTGAATTAAAGAGCAAGGCTGGTATTGTTATCACTGCATCGCATAATCCTAAAGAGTACAATGGTTACAAGGTTTATGGGGACGATGGTGGACAAGTTACTGATGAGGTTGCAAGTCAAATTATAACTTGTGCAGGCAATATTAAAGATTTTTCTAAAGTGAAAACTATGGAGTTTAATAGGGCAAAAACAAATGGAATTTTAAAGATTATTGGGGAAAATCTCTATTTATCATATATTGATAAGGCTAAGAAATTAACTATAAGAAAAGAGTTGGTTAAAAAATATGCTAATGATTTAAAAATAATCTATACACCAATTCACGGCTCTGGAAATATACCAGTAAGAAGAGTTTTAAAAGAATTAGGTTATGAGAATGTATTTGTTGTAGCGCAGCAGGAAATGCCAAATGGCAGTTTTCCCACAGCGCCATACCCTAATCCAGAAGACCCAAAGGTATTTGAATTAGCACTTAAAATGGCGAAAGAAATTAATCCTGATATTATTTTTGGTACAGACCCAGACTGTGACCGAATTGGAGTAGTTGTTAAGAGCGATGAAGGAATGTATAAGGTTTTGTCGGGTAATCAGACAGGCGTATTATTAAGTAATTATATCTTAAGTTCATTAAGTGAAACTAAACAATTACCTAAAAGAGGCGTAATAATAAAAACTATTGTTACTACAGATCTGGTAGAAAGTATAACTCAAAAATATAATGTTGAAGTGTTAGATGTACTCACAGGATTTAAATACATTGGTGAAAAAATTAAAGAGTTTGAACATAACGGCGAAAAAAACTTTATATTTGGCTTTGAAGAAAGTTTTGGGTATTTAGCAGGAGATTTTGTACGTGATAAAGATGCAGTTATAGCTGCAATGCTAATTTGTGAAATGACACTTTACTACAAAAATAAAGGCATGGGTTTGTATGATGCTTTAATGGATATTTATAAAGAACATGGTTACTTTGATGAAAGTTTAGTTTCAATAGAACTTAAAGGAAAAGATGGCGCAGAAAAGATAAGTAATGTATTAGAACATTTAAGACTTTCAATGAAAGGATTAATAGGGAATAATAAAATTATTAAAAAAATGGACTACAGAACTAGTTTAGAAGTTGATTTTATTAATAATACTGAAAAAATAATTAAACTGCCAAAATCTAATGTATTAAAGTTTTTCTTAGAGGATGGATCCTGGTTTGTAGTTAGACCATCTGGAACTGAGCCAAAAATGAAAATTTATTTTTCAGTTAAAGGAGATTGTTTGGAGAATATATCTAAGAAAATGAATGAGCTAAAAGTAAATGTTATGTCTATAATTAATACGGCATGCAAAAATTAAAAATATTAAATCTATACCAAACCATAATTTCCACTACTATAATTTTATAGGTTTACAAATTATCATGGGTATATTATTATTAATAGTAGCGCTTGTAGCATAAATATTAAGGATTAGTAGGAAGGAGTAAGCATGGATATTAAATCACATTTTTCTGAAAAATTAGCAGCCCTTCTTTTTTTGGAAATTAAAAAGAATAGCAAAATCAACGAATATACAATTTTGGATGATATATATTTCCCAGTAAGAACTAATGAAATAATTCAAAAGGTAAAGCAAAAAGAAGATTTTGATAATATACCAGTAAATTTATTTATAGAGGGAATGTTCTATGTTCTAGGAGCAGATGAACTTTTTAAATATAATGAAGAATATAAAATAATTATAAATACTGTTCCAAATTCAATAGGATTTATTAAGGGTGTAATATTTAGAGAAATTGAAAATGAAAATTATGAGGAAGCATATATTATATTAAAAGGATTATTAAGTGTAGAAGAGAATGAAGAAAATTACGATAAGATTTTTCTTTTAGTTGATAAATTAAGATTAACTAATATTATGTTTAAAGATGAAGAAATAAAGCTTATTGAAAAAGCTAAAAATATCACTAATTACTGTAATCCATTCTTATATGAAGCATTAGTTTTTAATAGCGAAAATAATCATGAATTAGCTTTAATAGCTTTAAGAAATTATATTTCAAATGGTGGAGAACAAACCTCAAATGTTATCGGGCTCAAAAATGAATTAGAAAATATAACAAGTTTTCAAAAGGCAAAAGAAATGGTGCATGATAATCCCAAAGGTGCACTTGAAATTTTTATTCCTTTAATGGAACAATTAGGGGATAAGCCAGATATATATTACCACAGTGCTGTAGCTTATAGGATTCTACAAAATTATGAGAAAGCTATATATTATTTAAATGAAGCCGTAGCAATTGATAAGGATTTAATCGAGATAATAAATGAGTTTGGTATTAATTATGCTTGTCTTGAAAATTATGAGGTAGCTATTAAATACTTTAGGAAAGCATTCGAAGTTACAAAATCCATAGAAATATGTACAAATCTTGTTATGTGTTATCTAAATGTTGAAAATTTGGAGCAAGCAAAAATACATTTAGAGATAGCTAAGAAAATAAATCCAAAAGATGAAATTGTAATCCAGCTAGAGAATCAATTCACGGAGGGTAGATAATGGAGATAGTTGAATATTTAAATATAATAAAAAAAAGAATGCTGTTAATAATTTTAGTTACAATAGGTGCGACGGTGCTTAGCGGAGTCTTGAGTTATTTTGTGATTACACCTACATACAAATCTGACATATCAGTAATAATTGGAAAAACAGAAAATAAATCTACAGTATCACAGGATAGTTATAATGATGTGATAATGTATCAACAATTGGTCAAAACTTATAGTGAGTTTGCCAAATCAAGAAAGGTTTCAGAACATGTGATAAAGGCACTTAAGCTAAACATGAATCCTATTCAGCTTCAAAATATGGTAACAGTGGCACCTAAGGGCGACACTGAGTTCTTAACTATAACTGTTAAATCCACGGATCCCAAAGAGGCATTTGACATTGCTAATCAGTTAGCTAAGTCATTAAAATATGTAAGTAACGATGTTAAAAAGGTAGATAATGTACAACTTTTGGATGATGCCATAGAACCTACTGTACCTGATAATCCTAAGCCAAAGTTAAATATGGCAATTGCGTTTTTCATTGGACTTATGGTTTCACTTGGAATTGCATTTTTATTAGAGTATTTGGATAACACTGTTAAAACCCAGGAAGATATTGAAAAATTAACGGGAATACCAGTTATAGGTATTATTCCTTTAAATGAAGATAAACAATAGGAAGGTGAGAATATGTTAAAAAAATTAATAACATTAAAAAACCCAAAATCTAGATCCGCAGAAGCATTTAGAACATTAAGAACTAATATTCAATTCTCTTCCTTAGATAAAGAGCTAAAATCTATTGTAGTTACGTCCTCAGGTTCTGGAGAAGGTAAAAGTACAATAATGTCAAATTTAGCTATAACTATGGCTGAAAGTGGCATGAAGGTTATTCTTGTAGATTGTGATTTGAGAAAGCCTTCTATTCATAAAAAAATAGGGATTACAAATTCAGTAGGATTAACAAATGTGTTAGTTCAAGGTGTGAAGAAAGAGGAATGTGTGGTTAAGACAACTGTTAATAATCTTTTTATACTAACTAGTGGTCCAATACCCCCGAATCCGGCAGAATTATTAGGAAGTAAAAAAATGAGAGATTTTATTGAAGAACTAAAAAATGAATTTGATTTAGTTCTTATTGATGCACCGCCAGTTCTTGCAGTAACTGATGCACAAATTTTATCTACAATAGTAGATGGTGTTATTTTTATTGTTTCATATGGTGAAGCACAAAAGAAAGCACTTATAGATGCAAAACATTTAATTGATAAGGTTGGCGGAAAGATACTTGGAATTGTATTTAATAAAGTACCTGAAGCTGTAAGTGGTTATTATGGGAAATACTACAAGGGGTATTATGGAAATGAAAATTAAGATTTTAGAAGGCGTAAGTTTATGATAGATTTTCACAGCCATTTAATTTACGGTGTTGATGATGGATCAAAAAGCTTAAATATGTCTCTTGAAATGTTAAAAATTGCAGAAAGGGAAGGTGTAGAATATATTTGTGCTACTCCTCATTTTATAAGTGAAGAATTCGAAATTGATCGTGGTGAATATATTGAAAAATTAGATAGATTAATTTTAGCTTCTAAGGAAGCAAAATTCAACATAAGAATTTTATCAGGACTTGAAATATATATGCACCCTAACTTGCCGAAACTATTTAAGGAAAAGAAAATTTGGGGAATAAACGATTCCGAGTATTTACTTATAGAGCTTCCTATGGGTCAATTTCCCATGTACACTGAAGATATATTTTATGAATTAATGTTACTGGGGGTAAAACCTATTTTAGCTCATCCAGAGAGAAATCTTAAAATTATGAAAAATCATGATTTAATTATTAATTTAATTAACCAAGGGGTATTAATGCAAATTAATGCCGGGAGTCTGTTGGGAGATTACGGTAAAGAAGTCAAAAAAACAGCTCATGAATTTTTAAAAAGGAACATGATACATATTTTGGGTAGCGATGGACATAATATTACAACTAGAAAAACTAAACTAAAAGAAGCTTATACAATAGTAAAAAATGATAATGTAGACGTGTATAATTGGATTATTGAAAATGAACCTAATATTATTAATAATGTCGACCTGATGGAATTTTTAGAACTAAAACTTAAAAAAGTAAAATCAAAAATTTCATTTTTCAATATTTTTAAATAAGGTTTTAATATAGAAATATATTATTTGATGGGAGAAGAACAATGAGAGTTAAAAAAGCTATAATACCTGCAGCAGGTCTTGGAACAAGATTTTTACCAGCTACAAAGGCACAACCTAAAGAGATGTTGCCGATTGTTGATAAGCCAACAATACAATATATTATTGAGGAAGCAGTTGCATCTGGAATTGAGGAAATACTAATTATAACAGGAAGAAATAAAAGAGCAATCGAAGATCATTTTGATAAATCAATTGAACTTGAACAACAATTAGAGAAGAATGGTAAGGAAGATACATTAACAATGGTTAGAGATATATCCAACATGGCAAACATTTATTACATACGTCAGAAAGAACCTAAGGGATTAGGTCATGCCATAAATTGTGCTAAAACCTTCGTTGGAGATGAACCTTTTGCCGTAATGCTTGGTGATGACGTGGTAGATAGTGAAGTACCTTGCCTAAAACAACTTATAGATTGTTACAGCAAATATAAAACTTCAATTTTGGGAGTTCAAAAGGTACCATTAAGTCAAGTTTGCAAATACGGTATAGTAAATGGAACGCCCATAGAAGATAGGGTTTATAAAGTTAAAGATGTTGTGGAAAAACCTAAGGTTTCCGAGGCACCATCAAACATAGCGATACTTGGAAGATATATTATAACGCCTAAAATATTTGATATTTTAGAAAATACAAAGCCTGGTAAGGGGGGAGAAATTCAACTTACAGATGCTTTAAAAACCTTGATATCAGAGGAAGATATGTACGCTTATAACTTTGAGGGTAGAAGATACGATGTAGGCGATAAAGAAGGATTCTTAGAAGCAAACGTAGAATTTGCTCTTAAAAGAGATGATCTTAAAAAGGCTTTTATGCAGTATCTTTTAACTATTGAGGACAACGATAAGTTTAAAGACATTTACAATGAATGCAAAAACAATAAGGATAGATAATATTAGCAAAAAAGCCAGGTGAAACTGGCTTTTTTTATTTTGTGAGGCATTGTAAGATCAAAGGTTTAATAGTTAATTTATTCCATTTAATTATGCAAATAGAATGATTTAGGATATAATAATATGTGCTGTTATTCAACATAATAAAAGTGTTAAAAATATGTTGAATAATTTTAGAAATGAGGTAAAATGATAAAAGGAGTTGCAGCAAATTTAAAGCTGGATAGGGGACGTGAACTTAATGAAAACTGATAAAAGAGTCTTAGTAGTGGATATTGTTTGCATTTTGGCTTCATTATATATATCCTTATTATTGAGATTTGATTTAAATATTCCTAATAAATACTTTGAATTTTTTAAACTTTCAATTATTCCGGTGCTAATTTTGATAATAGGTTTTAATAAAATATTTAAATTGTATAGAAACATATGGAAATATGCTTCGATAGAAGAGGTGTTGTCTATTGTATATTCAATATCACTAGCAAATATTGTGTTTATAATTTATAGCTATTTAGTTAGCCATTCTTTATTTAACAGTGAATATTATAGATTTCCATTTACTGTACATATTATATTTTGGCTTTTATGTGTAATTACATTAGGCGGGACTAGAATATTATATAGAATATTAGGGCAGAATCAGGGCGAAAATAAGCAATGTGATAAGAATTTAAACATTCTTATTGTGGGTGCTGGCGATGCTGGTGCGCTTTTAGTAAAAGAAATCAAAAGGCACAGTGAACTTAAATATTATATCGTTGGATTAATTGATGATGATGACTCTAAACAAGAAAAGGTAATTAATGGTATAAGGGTATTAGGGGGTAGAGATAAGATTATTTCAATTTGCGAGGAAAAATCCGTTAAGGAGATAATTATAACAATGCCATCTGCGGATTTTAAAACTAAAACGCAGATATTAAACATCTGTAAACAGACTAAGTGTAAGTTGAAAACAATTCCAGGTATTTATGAAATTGTAGATGAAAAAGTAAATATTAATGAGCTTCGAGATGTAAATATTGAGGATCTTTTAGGAAGAGAACCAGTTGTATTAAACAATGAAGATATTGATAAATACATCAAAGAAAAAACAATACTAGTTACAGGAGGCGGGGGGTCAATAGGTTCAGAACTATGTAGGCAAATTGTTAAGTTTAAGCCTAAAAAACTAATAGTAATAGACATTTATGAAAATAATGCATATGACTTACAAATGGAGCTTAATTATGAATTTCCTGAATTAAATAAGGAGTTTATTATTGCGTCTGTTAGAGATTTTGACAGATTAAAAGAAATTTTTGAAGCTAATAAGCCTGATGTGGTTTTTCATGCGGCAGCGCATAAACATGTGCCACTTATGGAAAATAACCCAGCTGAGGCAATTAAAAATAATGTAATTGGAACTTATAATGTGGTTAAATGCTGCCATAAGGCAGGTGTTAAAAGATTTGTACAAATCAGTACAGATAAAGCGGTAAATCCAACAAATATAATGGGTGCTACAAAGAGATTTTGTGAACTCATAATTCAATCATTTGATACAATCAGTGACACTAAATATGTTGCAGTAAGATTTGGCAATGTTCTAGGAAGTAACGGTTCAGTAATTCCATTATTTAAAAAGCAAATAGCGCGTGGGGGACCGGTAACAGTTATGCACCCAGATATAAATAGATTTTTTATGACAATACCAGAAGCCGCTCAATTAGTTATTCAAGCTGGAGGAATGGCAAAAGGTGGAGAGATATTTGTTTTAGATATGGGGAGACCTGTAAAAATAGTTGACTTAGCTAGAGATTTAATAAGTCTTTCAGGCCTTGAACCAGATGTAGATGTAAAAATCGAATTTGTTGGATTAAGACCAGGGGAAAAGCTTTATGAAGAACTCTTAATGGATGAAGTTGCTTTAACGTCGACAACTCATAATAAAATTTATATTGAAAAACCCATTGGAAATGATATAGATTTTATTGAGGAATCTATTGATGAATTCAGAAATGTAGTGGGAAAAGGTAGTGAAGCTATATTAACTCTAATGGAAGAAAAAGTTCCCACATATAAAAGAAAAAAATAAAATATTTTACACTTTGAGTTGAATTATACGCTCTGAAATAAAACAAGACATGTAAAAATAACAAAATCATCAATATGATTTTGTACCATTTGAAATGAGGTGGAATAGTGAATCTTTATAAAAAAATATTATTTTTATTAATCTGTGTTTATATTATGCTATTACCTTTAATTCCACAAGAAATTATGTTTAAAGGGATACAGTTTACTGATTTGATTTTAGCATTAATAATTTTTGTCTACATTATAGAGCTAGCAGTATCTAAGAGAGGTAGGAAAGATTTTATTAAAGGCATTGTAGATTTCTTTACAAATAAATTGAGCATATTTATAGCAATATTGTTGTTTATAATGCTTGCTTCTACTATTTATGCAGTGGATAAAAAAATAGCATTAAGTGAAAGTGCAAGATTTATAACTTATATATTTATGTATTTTATTATAAAATATGAGTTGAATAATAAGAAACAAATAAATATCTTTTTGAAATGTTATATATTTGTTTCCTTTGTTTTAAGCTGTATAGGTATTGTTCAGTATTTTACAGGGTTTGCTTTAGCTGAAACATTTAAACAAAAAAATGTATTTGGAGAAGGCACAAAGATTGCAGCTACGCTTTTTAACCCCAACACTTACGCTGCTTATTTAATATTGATAATTTTTCCAGTAATTATGCTAAGTATATATGAAAAGAATAAGAAAAAGAAAATATTTTATATATTACTCTCAATATTAGTATTTACTAATTTAATGATGACTTTTTCTAGAAACGCATTATTAGGTTTTGGATTAGGATTATTAGTGCTAACGTTAATTTACAGCATTAAGTTGATATTTGCCATTGGTGGTTTCGGCATTTTAACATTTTTTATTCCGTCAGTTTTTGAAAGAGTTAAAGGTATTGCTAGTTTATCTCAAAATGAATCAAGAATTAAAATTTGGGAAACAGCTTTAATGATGATAAAGGAACATCCGATTTTAGGTGTTGGTAATGGTAATTACGTTACTAGATATAATGAATATATAAGTAAGTATAAAGAATTAAAATATTATAAATATCAGGCTTTTACAACCCATAATTCATATTTAAAAATACAAAGTGAGTTAGGTATAATAGGAACATTTTCTTTCATAGGAGTGGCAGTAATAGCGTTATTTAGAATTAAAAAATTGTATAATACAACTACAGATAAATTTGATAAGCCATTCTATATAGGTGTAATGGCAAGTGTGATTGCCTTTTTATTTATGAATTTATCAGATAATTTACTATTTGTTCCTAAAGCAACAACATATTTTTGGTTTTTATTAGCTACGGTGGAAGCATTATTAAACAATAGTGACAAGGAAGTTTTTATTAAAAAAGATGCACAATAGAACCAGTATATAGCTGACTTAATTATTTATTATATAATTTAATATTATAGGACTATCTATAAAATGTAAATTATTGAGGAGGTCTTATGACAACAAGAATTTTTAAATACGAAATTTTTAACGAGAGCAAAGAAGAATTGATTAAAAGTATAAATGGTTTTGAAAAAGTACATATTGTTTCAGGAAATCCTGAAGTGCTTCTTAATGGACTACAAAATAATGTTTTACTAGATAATTTTACAAGTGAAAATTCAATCATTATCCCAGATGGAATTGGGACTGTAATATGTTCTAAGATTGTAGGCAGACCAGTGAAAGAAAAAATCGCAGGTATAGAAGTCATGGATAGTATAGTAAAAAAATGTGAAAAAGAAAATAAGGGAATATATTTGTTAGGTTCTACAAAGGAAACAGTGGACATGTGCAATATTAATTTACGAACGAAATACCGCAAATTAAATATTTTAGGAAGTCATGATGGATATTTTGAAATGGACAATTGTGAAGAAATATTAAAAGATATAGAAAAAGTAAATCCACATGTCTTATTTGTTGCAATGGGATGCCCAAGGCAAGAGATATTTATAGCAAAATATATGGATAGACTTCATTGTAGTGTATTTATGGGAGTTGGAGGAAGTTTTGATATTATATCTGGTAATGTCAAACGCGCACCTAAATGGATGATAAATTTAGGGATGGAATGGTTATTTAGAGTTGTAAAAGAACCATTTAGAGTTAAAAGATTATCTTCTATACCTAAATTTATTTTAATGGTAATAAAGGATAAGTATAAACGCAAATAATTGTTAGCTACAAAGTAAAGGAGTGGATCCATATTAAAGTTTTACATATTATATCCGGCAATGATAATGGTGGAGGTGCAAAACACGTATTAAATATATGTAGCAAATGCAATAAAAATTTTGAAAATATAATTGCGTGCATAGGGGAAGGCCCACTTTACTCAAAAGCTAGAATTATGGATGTTAATTATAAACTTTTTAGTAACAAGCTTAATAATATGGAACTGGTGAATTTTATAAATATCAATACAATAAATATAATTAATTTCCATGGAGCAAAGCCTTTTTTAATGCATCTAATTTTAAAAAAGAAATTTAATATACCTACTGTAGCTGTAGTTCACAGTGATTTTAGATATGACTTTCTTAATAATAAATTGAAGTATTTTATTTTTACTCCACTCAGTGTTAAGGGACTAAAGAGCTTTAAAAATTACATTTGTGTGTCAAATAACTTGCGGGTTCTGCTAGAAGAGAAAAGAATTAAGGGAAGTAAAGCAGTTGTAAACAATGGTATAGATATTGAGAAAAGTAGTATTGTAACGCCAGCAAAAAATATACGAAAGAATTTAAAAATAAAAGAGCATGAGTTTGTATATGTTATAGTTGCAAGGCTACACCCTATAAAAAATCATAGAGAAGTTATACTGGCATTTAGAAAACTAACAAATGATTTTAATGATGTAAAATTAGTTTTAGTCGGTGAAGGAGAGCTTCGAGCAGAACTTGAAAAGTTAATAATTGAATTAAAATTAGAAAATAAAGTTATTATGGTTGGAAATGTTTCTAACCCTATAGACTATATAAACGCCTCTGATATTAGTGTTTTAGCTTCGTTAAGCGAGGGTGGGGCGCCACCCTTAACAGTCTTAGAATCGGCAGTTGTAAAAAAATCATTGATTTATACTGAAGTTGGAGACTTAGAGTGTATACTTGATGAAAATAGCGGATATAAAATAATTCATCAAAATAATAAGGATATATATAGGGCTATGAATGAAGCATATTTAGATAAAGGCAATTTAAATGTAAAAGGTGAAAATTTATATAAAATTGTTGTAAACAATTTTACTCTAGAGAATTTTTGGTCAAAGTATTACAAAATTTATGAGAGCATACTAAAATAATGAACGTAATTTTTAAGTTAAAATAAAACATGAAGAGTTAATAAATATTAATTATTAAATTCACAAAAATATGGAGCGTACCATGAAAGAAAACAAGGTTTTAAAGAGTTCAATGATTGTGATGTTATTTGTAATAATTGGAAAGGTGCTAGCTATAATAAGGGATAGCTTAATGTTTTCTAAGTTTGGAACTACTCATTCAGCAGATATATATGTATGGTGTTTTGGTGTAGTATTTCTATTCACCAGTTTAGGATATGGGCTTAGTACCACCATAATACCTATTCTAACAGATTATATTGAGACAAAAGAATTAAATGACAGAAATAGTTTTGTGAATAACGTTACTAATACTTCCATGCTATTTACTGTAATTGTTACGGGAATTGGTATATTATCCTCTTATTATATAGTGTACTTTTTTGCGAATAACTTATCTAATGACCCAATGATATTTAACCAAACAGTAAAAATACTTAGGATAATGTTCTTATCAGTATTATTTTTAACTCTTCAAGGAGTTGTGGCAGGAGCACTACAAGCGCATAAAGAATTCTCTATTCCAGCTGCAATGGCAGCTGCAGCAAATTTAATATATATAATTTATTTAAGTTTATTTGTAGATAAATTTGGTCTTACCGGCTTTGCCATTACAACTGTAGTAGCTTTTTTCGTGCAATTCGTAATCAATGTGCCAAAGTTTAAGAAATTAGGATACAGGTATAAATTAGAAATGGATTTTAAAAATAAAGACTTAAAAAAACTATTTTTATTAATGATTCCAATAATAATAAGCACTGCAACAATGCAATTTAATTTATTTATTAATAGATCATTTGCCATGAGCTTATATGAAGGGGCAACTTCAATTCTTGAATGTGCAAATAAAGTGACGCTTCTAACATATGAAGTTTTTGCTGTAGCAGTTTCTATGATAATATATCCCATACTGTCTACATTTATAGTTCAAAATAATCATGAGGAATACAAAAAATCTCTGGTTAAATCAATCAACATAATAAATTTAGTTATGATACCAGCCGCACTTGCAATAGTAATATTAAGAGAACCTTTAATTAGTGTACTATATTTAAGAGGTAAATTTGCGCTAAGAGATGTAAAATTGGTTTCAGAAGCATTAGTGTTTTATTCTCCAACTATGATAGCTTATGGGGTTCGAGATGTTTTAAATAGAGCATTTTACTCTGCAAAGGATACTAAGACACCTATGGTCTATAGTATTGTGGGCGTTGTAATAAATATTATTTTTAGTGCTATTTTATATAGATATATGTCAGTTCCAGGCCTAACACTATCTTCATCAATCTCATCTGTAGTTATTACTTTAATGCTTTTTGTTAAGATGAATAAAAAATTTAAAGGAATTAATTTTAAGGCTATGTTAAAAACTTTAGCAAAAATATCTATATCTTCTATAATTATGGGGATAGCGATTTATCTAATAAAAAAAATGATTATAATTAATGTAACTTCACATTTCACTATAAACCTGATGATTTTACTAGTATCAGTGATTGTAGGAAGCATATTATATTTTGTTCTAACGTATATACTAAAAATTGAGGAATGTACATATTTATGGAAAACAATTAAAAATAAAATTTTGCGAAAATAATTACATTATTTCTGTAATAATTACACATACTATGTTTAAAGGAGTGTGTTATATGGAATTTTATGATGTAGTAAAAGGTAGAAAAAGTATTAAGAAGTTTAAGAATACCCCAGTAAATGCAGAAAAATTAGCTAGAATGATTAATGCAGCTATGATGTCACCATCATGGAAAAATAGTACTTCGTACAAATTTATTTTGGTTGATGAAAAAAAGGAATTAGAGCAAATTTCCAAGTCTATAATGAATAAGGATAATTCTGCAGCGCAGTCAATACTTGACGCGCCATTGACAGCTGTTATAGTAGCAGATCCTAATGCGTCTGGAGAAGTAGAAAATAAAGAATACTATTTAGTAGATAGTGGAATAGCTATGGAACATTTTGTTTTATCAGCTACTAATGAGGGTTATGGAACTTGTTGGATTGCAGCAGTTAACGAGGACATTATTAAGACAACATTGTCCATTCCACAAAACTACAGAGTAGTTGCTATAACTCCTGTTGGAGAGATTGCAGAAAGTAAGGATCATTATGATAAAAAAGAGGTAAAAGATTTTGTATTCTCAAACACTTGGGATAATGCCTATAGTGAGAATAAAAGATAAATCGTATTTGAATAACTTTTTAAGACCCTATGTTTGTAGTTGCAAACATAGGGTTTTATTTAAGTCATAATAAATAAATAAAACTCAATAGTCTAACTCACATCTACTTTTAATATAAAATTATACATTTTAATTATTAATAAAATTTAAAGGATGAAAATTTATGTTAAAGATGGTACAATTTTAATAGTTAATAAAATGTTATTTGTTTTCCTGTGGTTCATATTAAAACGAGGAGGAATACTATGGAAAAAACAAAAGGAATTTTATATATTATTTTATCAGCCTGTGCTTTTGGTATAATGCCAATACTGGCAAAATTGTCTTATAGAGGAGGAGCAAATACATATACCTCATTATTCCTTAGGTTTTTTTTTGCAGCCATTATGCTTTTATATTATTTGAAGTCTAAGGGCATATCCTTAAGATTGACTAAAAAGCAGACATTTTTAGTGCTAATTATAGGAGTATTTGGATTTACATTTACGACTTCTAGTTTATTTATGTCATATAATTATATAAGTATTGGAATGGCGAGTATGATTTTCTATACATACCCATCTATTGTTACTTTACTGTCTTATGTAATTTATAAAGAGAAGATATACCCTAGAAAAATAATTTCGCTTATTATTTCATTAATAGGTCTTTATGTTTTAATTGATAGTACAAGTGTTACTTTTAATTTAAAAGGAATAGTACTTGCAGGTATAGCTGCGCTATTATATTCATTTTACGTATTAGGTGCATCTCACAAAGAATTTAGAAATATCAACAGTTATGTTCTAACTTTTTATATATCATGTGCTTCTGCAATAGTAATGTTTGTAGCTGCAAACACTACAAGCAATTTTAGTATACATATTTCTTTTTACGCACTTGTGGCAATTTTATTATTAGCATTCATTTCAACGGTAGTGGCTTTAATGGCATTTTTAGAAGGGGTTAGAATTATAGGCCCATCTAAGGCTTCAATTTTTAGCACTATTGAGCCTATAGTTGGGCTGATGCTTGGAACACTAATTTTAGCAGAGCCAATTTCATCTAGAATTATAATTGGAAGTATAATGATTGTAATGTCAGTCATGATATTATCAAAAGAATGATAGGCCCCATTTAAGGATTTGATCTCTATTTTTATTTAATAAATACCTAGTTAATAATACATAATAAAGTTGTAGTATCCTATCCTATTATTGAGACATAAAATTAAAAGTTACTGTTATATTGACAATGGGTAATTAATGATTAATAATTGGATTAGTTATGATATTTGCTTATAAAAAACATTATTTTGTAATGTGAATAATTAATCTTGAATTTTAAGGATGGTGGATACAAAATGTTGGATCAAAAAACAGTTAGACAATTTATAAGTGAGTTAGGTTCCGATTCGCCTGCACCGGGAGGCGGAAGTGCATCCGCTCTTGGAGCGTCTTTAGCTAGTGCATTAGGTGCTATGGTATTCAGTTTAACGGTAGGTAAGAAAGTGTATAACGAATACAGCGATGAGAATAGAAAAAAAATCAACAGTGGATTACAAATATGTATTAAAAATCAAAATGTATTTTTAGAACTAATGAATAAAGATGCAGAGGTCTTTTTAAGTCTTATGTCAGCTTTTAAGCTTCCCAAAGAAAGTGGTGATGAAATAAAAATAAGAAGCGAGAAAATTAAGGAAGGATATCAAGGAGCATTAGAAATTCCTTTAAGCGTTGCAGAGGGAGCATACAAAATGTATGAGTATGTTAAAATTGCTGCAGAGTTGGGTAACAAAAATGTAATTTCAGATGCTGGAGTATCTGCTTTAATGATTCAAGCATCTATCGAAAGTGCAATTTTAAGTGTTAAAATAAATTATTCAAGTATCAAGGATGAAATTTACAAAGAAAAAATTAAATCAAGATGCAACGAATTAGTAAAACAAGGAAGAATAAATCGTGATGAAATATTATCTGTTGTTAACGAAAGTTTGTAGAGGTTACTTTAAGAAACTTAAAGTAAGACCTAAAAAATGTAGAATATACATTAATCTAGATCTAGTTTTAAATACATAGGTGGGAGATAATAAATGCTTGATTTATTAAAACAGAAAATATCTGAATTACATAATATAATTACAAGTCCAATAGATGATATATATAAAATTACTGCTTTTAATAATTATAAAAGAGAGTTACAAGTATCACAGAAAACAAGCTTTGGTGAAATTTATTATGAGTTTATTAAAAACAATAAAGAAAAAGGAACGGTGTACACTCCTGAGCCTATAACTTTTTATATGATAGAAAACACCATTAAAGCTGAGCAGGTAATAAAAAATCCATATATTAAAATTGTTGATCCCTCTTGTGGCACGGGGAATATATTAATTTGTTGTTTTAAATACCTCAGAAATTTATATAAAGATAATTTAAATAATATAAATGACAAAAATAGTTTGAATTTAAATGTTACAAATATTGATGAACATATAATAAAACATAACTTGTATGGTTTTGACATTGATGAGATAGCTGTAAAAATTCTTATTATAGATTTATATTATTTATCACAAGGGTGTATACCTCTTAATATTTATAATAATGATTTTTTATTATATGAAAATGAATATAAATATGACATATTTATAGGGAATCCACCTTATGTAGGAAAAAAGTCTATAGATAACGAGTATGCAGTTTATTTAAAGAGTAGATACAAAGAAGTCTATAGGGATAAAAGCGATTTATCTTATTGTTTTTTTAAAAAAGCATTAGAACATTTAACACAGGGGGGGAAGTTAACTTTCATTACTTCTAGGTACTTTTTAGAATCACCTAGTGGAGAAGGGTTGAGGAAGGTTTTGCAAGAGGTATGTACAATAGATAAAATTATAGATTTTTATGGGATAAGGCCATTTAAAAATATTGGGATAGACCCTGTAATTATGTTTATAACAAATTATGAAAATGAGAATAGTGAAATCGAAATAATAAAACCAATAAATGTAAGAGGTAAAAACAATAAGGAATTTTACAACAGCGTGTTTCTAAAAAAAGGAAATGAATTTAACAGTTTTATCCTTAATAAAAAACATATAAATAGTAATGGGTGGATATTAATTAATGAAAAAGCGAGAGGTATAATAAATAAAATTAAACATAAAAGTTCTACAGAACTAAGTGATATATGCAATAGTTATCAAGGAATAATAACAGGGTGTGACAAAGCCTTTGTAGTGAACAAAGAAATCGCTTTAAGAGAAAATATTGAAGTAAATCTATTAAAACCTTGGATTAAGAGCAGTTATATAGAAAAAAATGCAGTTTTAAGACAAGATAGTTACATTATATATTCGGATTTAATTCATCACACAGTTGATAATAAAAATGCTATAAATCACATTGAACTTTACAAGGAAAAGCTATTGAAAAGACGGGAATGTCAAAGGGGTATTAGAAAATGGTATGAGCTTCAATGGGGAAGAGAACAAACCATATTCGAGAAAGAAAAAATAGTTTTTCCATTTAAGGCAAGCAGTAATAGATTTGCTTTTGACAGTGGAAGCTATTTTAGTGCAGATGTATATGCATTAGTTTTAAAAGAACATGTTCAATATAATTATGATTTTTTATTGTATTTATTAAACAGTAAAATTTATGAATTTTATTTTAAGACTTTTGCAAAAAAACTAGGTGAGGATGCTTATGAGTATTATCCAAATAACTTGATGAAACTATGCATTCCAACTATAATTGATATTAAAGGCAAAGACGAAAATTATTTATATGAGTTTTTTCACTTTAGTGAAGAAGAGAAAAAGATTATACTTGGGGAAGTATAATCTTTTTCTTGGCATAAAAATTGCTATAAATATTGTATAGGAGGCGTGAAGGATTCAAAATATTTTGTGGAATACGAAAGAGACAAATGAGGAACAACTAATAGTTATAGATATAGAAAAAATATTTTTTATAAAGAAGCTTATTTTAAAAGGAATTGACATTAAAATGCATTGTTTATGAATGTTCTGTTGCTTATTTGAAACGAAAATTGATTTTGACATTAAGAGTTGGCATATATTTTGCTACATATATAATAAATATTAATATTTAGGAGGAATTATTATGAACAATTTAGAAAAAATAAACAAGGTGTTACGTGATGTATTTGATTTAAAAATAACAGAGGATATAAATGATGATATGGGACCAGATGAAATAGAGGCTTGGGATTCTTTAGGACATGTGGAGCTTATAACCGGTTTGGAGGAGGTATTTGACATATCTTTAGACGTAGTGGATATATCTAGAATGTATACAGTAGGTGGTATTAAGAAGATAGTTGGGAAATATGGTGTTGAGATATGACCTTTACAGATTATATCTTCGAGAATTCATCAAAACTGGATAAAACTTCTGTAATTTTTAAAAATGAAATTACTTATAAGGAAACTTTTGAGAATGTAAAAAAAAAGCTTCATTTATAAAATCCAAGAGACTTTTTAAAAAGGACGCTATACTTTTGGTTTCAGAAAATTCTAATTTTTTTATTGAAAATTATTTTGGGATAATTAAAAGTGGAGTTATTTGTGTTCCTATTAACCCAGCTTTAAGTAGCAAAGAGATAAAGTATATTATAGATTCTCTAAATATTAAGTTGATTTTTACTCAAAATAAATTTAGTGAAAAAATAAAACAATTAGTTTGTGATGATATTGAAATTTATACAGATAGTAGTGAGTGTAATTTAATTTGTGCACCTGAAAATAATTATATTGAGCGTGTAGATATACAAGTAGATGTGGCTGTAATACTATTTACTTCTGGTTCCACAGGGAATCCTAAGGGAGTAATGCTTACTCACTATAATCTTATTTACAACACAAATTCAATAATAGAATATTTGAAGCTTTCGCAGAGAGATAGAGTGGAAACAGTACTACCTTTCTATTATTGCTATGGTACTTCTATTTTGCATACTCATTTTAGGGTAGGTGGAAGCCTTGTAATTAATAATAAATTTATGTTCCCACAAACAGTTATTGAGGATATAAATAAGTATAATTGCACAGGCTTCTCAGGCGTCCCTAGCACTTATCAAATACTGCTTCGTATGACAGATATAAAGAATACTAAGCTACCAACTTTAAGGTATATAACTCAAGCTGGAGGCAAGCTACCAGAAATTTTTATAAAACAGCTTATAGATATTCTCAAAGGAGTAGACATTTTTATAATGTATGGGCAGACTGAGGCTACAGCGAGGCTATCCTATTTGCCACCACATTTAATTAATGAGAAGATGAATTCCATAGGACGAGGAATAAAAGGAACGGAGCTATTAGTTTTAAATAGTGAAGGGAAGAGTGTTAGAGTTGGAGAAACAGGTGAGGTTGTTGCCCTGGGTGGAAATATAATGAAGGGATATTTTAATGATAAGGAAGAAACAGATAAAGTTCTAAAGAATGGTTACTTATACACGGGAGATATAGCAAAAGTAGATGATGAGGGATATATATATATAGTTGCAAGAGAAAAAAACTTTATTAAAAGTGGTGGAATTAGAATAAGCCCTAAGGAAATAGAAGATATAATATTACAAATTCCACAGGTGGTGGAATGCGTCGTTATAGGAGTAGAAGATGATATTCTAGGAGAAGCAGTAAAGGCTTTTGTAGTGTTAATAGAAAACAAATATTTTATAGACTTTAAATATATATTAGACTTTTGTAAAAAGCAGTTACCATCATATAAAACCCCAAGGTATATAGAATTTTTAAAGGCTTTACCAAAAAACTCTTCGGGTAAGGTTTTAATAAAAAGCTTAAGTAAAAAAGCGCTGTAGTAAAAAGTGATTTAATAAAAATAATTATTTAGTAGAATAAGAGGGTGAATTAATTGGAGGATTTAGAATTAATAGATGAGCTAGTGCTAGGTAAGCAGTTTAATATAGAGCAGGAAAAGAAGGAAAAGCTACTTTTAAGTATTATCTTACCTCAGCTAAATTGCAATAAGGAAAATGTAAATATAAAAGCTATGTATAATAAACTAGGTATTGATATTAATAGTATTAAAACATTAGAGAAGGTTCCCTATATACCTGTAAATATGTTTAAATGTTTCGATCTTAGAATATGTACGATAGAGCAAGTGGTGAGAGTTCTACAATCTAGTGCTACCACCACAGGAATTCCTAGTAAAATATATTTAGATAAAAAGACTTCAATAAGACAAACCCAAGGGTTAATAAGTACATTATCAAGTTTTTTAGGGAACAAGAGAAGACCTATGCTTATTGTAGACAGCGTAGATAGCAATAAAAAAGGAGACAGCATAACTGCACGTGGCGCAGCCATAAGAGGAATAAGTACTTTTGCTAGCAAAACTTTTTATGTTATGGATAAAGAAAAAGAAGGACTTAAATTAAATATTGATAAGCTTCGAGAGTTCGAAAGAAAGTATAAGGATGAGGAAATTTTAGTTTATGGATTTACTTATATATTATGGTCGAAATTTTTAAAGATATTAAAGCATGAAGGAATAAAATTAGATATCCCAAACTTAAAACTGTTACATAGTGGGGGGTGGAAAAAACTTGTTTCTGAAAAGGTAGAAAAGAAAGTCTTTTCTGAGACTGCTGCGCAGGTATTTAATACAAATGCAACTAACATAATAGACTTTTATGGAATGGTAGAACAGGCGGGAGTCGTTTTTATTGATTGCAAGTATGGGCATAAACATGTACCGAATTTTGCTGAGGTTATTATAAGAGATATTCAGACTTTAGAAGAGGTGAAGTTTGGTGAAGAGGGGCTTATAGAAGTTATGAGCATTTTAGGCACTAGTTACCCATCGCAGGCTATCCTAACAGAAGACATTGGTAAGTTTATAGGCATCGATGATTGTCCTTGTGGTAGACGAGGAAAGTATTTTAGATTTAAGTCAAGAGTAGACAAGGCCGAAATTAGAGGATGTGGAGATACATTTGCAGTGAGGGAGATAGGAAGATGATAAATTGTCATGAATTAAATGGAGAATTCAATGAAAACGGTATAAAATTTGAAAACTTTCATGAAATAGAAACCTGCTTAAACAATAATTTTACAAAACTCCATGAATTTCCTGCGCAAGTTATAATACTTATTATAAATGAATATGGCAAAAAAATTGCAAGAAATAGAGACTTATTAAGAATGGAGGGCGTTCCATTCTTATGCTTTTACTTAAAAAAAATGAATATTGAAAAACAGCTGAAGCTTAATTTGGAAAATATTGAATATCTAGATCATTTTGTAGAGGTAGAGGATGAGAAATATATTAAAGCACAACCTAAAGGTATAGTTTGCCACTGGATGGCTGGAAATGTGCCTACCCTTGGCATTTATTCAGTGCTACAGAGTATATTATGTAAAAATAGTAATATTCTTAGAGTGTCTAAGGAAAGTGTTATTGAAGTATATGAATTATTAAGACCTTTAGATAATATAAAGATTGAGTACGAAGGGAATACCTACTCCTCAAAAATTATATTAAAGAACATTGCACTAATTTATTTTAATAGTGAAGATAAAGACCTTAATTCCCAAATGTCTTTAAAAGCAGATGCGCGAATAGTTTGGGGTAGTAAAATAGCAGTAGACTCTATTACTCTTTTACCTAAAAAAACGACTTGTAAGGATTTAATTTTTGGACCTAAATATTCTTTTGCAGTTTTTGATAAATCGGCTATTGAAAGTGATGACATTGAAGAATACTTAGAAAATCTGGTTACAGATATAATTGCATTTAATCAAAAGGGATGTTCTTCACCTCAGGTGTTATTTGTAGAGAAAAGCAAATTACCAATTGAGAGTATTGCTCAAATGTTAAGCCTAAAATTTGAGAAGATTACTAAGAGATATACTAATTTAGATTTAGAGGAGGCTATAGTCGCTAAAATAATTAATAAAAGAGGCGAGTATCTACTAAGCCTTAATAAGTTAGCATATATAAGTAATGGACTTAAATATACTATATTAATTGACAGTGAATTAAAGCTTGAGGATGCAATTACAGGACGAACTATATTTATAAAAGAGGTGGAGGATATACTGGCTGTATGTCCTTTAATTACAAAAAACATACAAACTATTGGTATAGCTTCTAAGGATAATAAAAGAACTTTAGAATTTGCAGATAGAGTAACAACTTTGGGAGTAGATAGAGTTGTGAAAATTGGGTATATGAATTTCTATGACTCTCCCTGGGATGGTTGTTTAATAATGAGTGAATTAGTTAGATGGTGTACCCTTAATATAAAGGGAATGATGTAACGGTCCCGTTAGTGATGATCAGCTTCGGAGATGATGAGTTAATTAAGGTATTGTATAAATGATGAATTTTATTTTGAATTGGAGGAAAAAAATGCCAGACATAAAAAGCTTCTATGTAGGTCAAAGCGAGGAGTATATTAAAGCATTTACAGAGGAAGAAGTAGAATCCTATGCAAGAATTACAGGTGATTATAATTATATGCATATGGATGAGGAAAAGGCTAAAAAATCATTCTTTAAGGGTAGAATTGTACATGGACAATTAGTTGGAGGTCTAATTTCAGCTTTGCTTGGGATGAAGTTACCTGGGGGAGGGAATATATATTTACAGCAGAGTTTAGAGTTTTTAAAACCAGTAAGGATTGGAGACATAATTAAAGCAAGGGTTATTATAACTGAAATAAATGAGAAAAAGAAAGTTTTAGTACTTGATACCTTTTGTCTAAATGAACATGAAGAAGTAGTTTTAAGGGGGAAAGCTAAAGTTTTAATGTTAAAATAAGAATTAATCACCATTAAATGTTAAAAAATGCAACAAACAAGTGCTCTATTCAAAATAGTACCTTAACAATTGAATTAATTTATGCTTTTTCTGATATAATAAAATTAAGCTATGCAATGTATAAATCATGCTTAGCTTAATTTTTTATAGATTGAGAGGTGTTTTTATGAAAGTAAGGGATGTCATGATTAAATGTAACTTCACACTGAATGAGAACAATACTTTTTATGAAGCGTCGAAGTTATTTAGTGATAATAAAGTTGAAGTAATACCTATATTAGATAAAAAAGAAGTATTGGTTGGAATTATAACAAAAGATAACATTATCACGAATTTTATTAAAGGTACTAATCCTAATGAGCTTATAAAAAATATCTCACTAGACAAAAAAAATATTATTGACGAGGAGTCCGAAATACAAGATTATGTTAATAGTAATGAGAGTTATATGGGAGTTAAAAATGAAGAAGGTAAGTTTGTAGGCATTTTCAATGTGAATAGTATGTTAAGACAAGGGTGTGTAGATGAGTTGAAAAAAATTACTCAGCTGAAGAAAAGAATAAACTGTACGAACGAATGTGACGATAATAATCTTACTTGCACAGAATTGGATTCAATTATTGAAGCATCATTTGATGGTATATATATAACGGATGGGAAAGCTAATACATTAAAGATTAATAAATCTTATGAAACCATAACGGGACTGAAAAGAAAGGGCATGATTAATAGGAATATGTATGAACTAGAAAAAGAGGGCTACATATCTAGGTCGGCTACACTTATGGTATTGAAAAACAGGAAATCTAATACAATTGAGCAGGAATTTAGTACGGGTAAAAAGGTGTTGGTTTCAAGTAATCCTATCTTTGATGCGAAGGGTAATATAAGCATGGTGGTTACAAATGTGCGAGATATAACAGAACTGTATGAGCTTCAAGATCAGCTAGCTAAGACTATGAAGCTTACAGAAAAATATTATTCCGAAATAGAAGCTATGAGAATTCAATATTTAAATTTAACGGACATGATTGCTAAGGATAAAATAATGTTGGATTTATTGGAGGTTGCTAAAAGAGTAGCTAATGTGGATACTACTGTTTTAATACTCGGAGAAACTGGAGTTGGAAAAGAAGAAATTGCTAAATTTTTATTTAAAAATAGTATGAGACGTGATAAAAATTTTATAAAAATTAACTGCGGAGCAATTCCTCAAAATCTTATTGAATCTGAGCTCTTTGGATATGTAAAAGGGGCTTTTACCGGGGCTAATAAGGAAGGCAAGATGGGACTTTTCGAGGTGGCAGATGGAGGTACAGTTTTTTTAGATGAAATTGGAGAACTTCCTTTAGATATACAAGTTAAGCTACTAAATGTGCTTCAAGAGGGCGAGGTTGAAAGAGTTGGAGCGGTTAAACCGATAAAGATTGATGTACGTGTGCTCGCTGCTACTAATAGAAACTTAGAGGATATGACAAAAGATAAAACCTTTAGAGCAGATTTATATTATCGTTTAAATGTGGTCCCTCTCACAGTGCCACCGTTAAGAGAAAGGAGAGAAGATATTATTCCATTGGTTCAATATTTTTTATCTCAATTAAATCACAAGTATAACTTTGAGAAAACTTTCACTATTGAGGCACTAAATACAATTTATAATTACAGTTGGCCGGGTAATGTTCGAGAGCTTAAAAATATTGTAGAAAGGGTTATAGTGATGAGTAGCAGTAATAAAATTTTCCAAAGTGACTTGCCAATTAAAAGTTCTCCGAATGTTTTTGGTGAAAATATTCAAGGTGAGGATAAATGCAATTTAAAAGAGGCGGTTGAAAAAGTTGAAGCAAAACTTATAAGTAAGGCTTTTGATAATGCTGGTAATGTACGGGATGCCGCAAAAATACTTGGTATTGATGCGTCTACATTTGTTAGAAAGCGTAAAAGATACTTAGAAAAAGATATGTTGTAAAAATGAAACATGTTGCAAAAATGCAATTTAGTATAATTATCATGTAAAGCACTTATATTCTTCAAGAGTTTATGGAGTTAAGAAATTACTTATTAAATATTTGTTGCTTTTATGCAACAAATGTTTTTTTTTTTGCAATGAATTTATGAAAACGATCACAATAATATTGTTCTTAAAAAAAGTTTTGTTAAAACAATATCAATAAATCATTGAGATACAAGGGAAATATACTGATATACAGTGAAATGACAATTTTTTCAAAGGAAATATCATTTTCATATAACTTTGGCACGCGTCTTGCTACATATATAAACGTAAAGTAATATAAAAGTAAAGTAATATAAAAATATATATGAGAAGGGAATGATTTTAATGGGATTAATGACTGGAGAACAATACGTAGAAAGTCTTAGAGAATTGAATTTAAAAGTTTATATGTTTGGGGAAAAAATAGAAAATGTAGTGGACAACCCTATAATTCGTCCATCTATGAACTCAGTTAAAATGACTTATGATTTAGCGCAGATGCCTGAATATGAAGATTTATTAACATCTACTTCAATACTTACAGGTAAAAAGATTAACAGATTTGCAAACATTCATCAAAGCACAGCAGACCTAGTTAAAAAAGTTAAAATGCAAAGATTATGTGGACAGAAAACGGCTTCATGTTTCCAAAGATGTGTTGGAATGGATGCATTTAATTCTGAATACAGTACAACTTTTGAAATTGATAAAGCTTATGGAACAAAATATCATGAAAATTTTACAAAGTTTTTAACTTATATTCATGAAAATGATTTAATAGTAGATGGAGCAATGACAGATCCAAAGGGAGACAGAGGTCTATCAATTACAAAACAAGAAGATCCAGATATGTATCTTCGCGTAGTTGAGCGAAGAGCTGACGGCATTGTAGTTCGTGGGGCAAAAGCTCATCAAACTGGTATTTGTAATTCTCATGAAGTTTTAGTTATGCCAACTATGGCTATGAGACCAGAAGAAAAAGATTATGCAGTATCATTTTCAGTACCAACAAACACTGACGGCATTATTATGATTCTTGGACGTCAATCATGCGATACAAGAAAGAGTGAAGAAGGCGCTGATATTGATGTTGGTAATTATAATTATGGCGGAGTAGAAGCTTTAGTTATATTTGATGACGTATTCGTACCAAATGATAGAATATTCTTAAATGGAGAAACTGAATTTGCAGGAATGCTTGTTGAAAGATTTGCAGGATATCATAGACAAAGTTATGGTGGATGTAAAACTGGAGTAGGCGACGTTCTTATTGGAGCAACAGCACTTGCTGCAGACTACAATGGAACTAGTAAAGTATCTCACATTAAGGACAAATTAATAGAAATGACTCACTTAAATGAAACATTATACGCTTGTGGAATTGCATGTTCTGCAGAGGGACATAAAACCGAAGCAGGTAACTATATAATAGATTTGTTACTAGCTAATGTCTGTAAACAAAATGTTACAAGATTTCCATATGAAATAGTAAGACTTGCAGAAGACATTGCTGGAGGACTTATGGTAACAATGCCTGCAGATAAAGATTTTAAAGATCCAATAACTGGACCTTATCTTGAAAAATATTTAAAAGGTGTTGCATCAGTAACAACAGAAAATAGAATGAGAATATTAAGATTAATAGAAAACTTAGCACTAGGAACTGCAGCAGTTGGTTATAGAACAGAATCAATGCATGGTGCAGGTTCACCACAGGCTCAAAGAATAATGATAGCAAGACAAGGAAATATAGCTCATAAAAAAGCTTTAGCAAAAGTAATAGCTAGAATAAAAGAATAATAAAATACATCTTTCATAATACTAAAGCCCGAGGCTTAAGAGGGGTTAGCTAGCCCCTCTTATAATTAAAAGAATGGAGTGACGAAATGTTTGCTGAAATTGAAAAAATCCTTGAGATGAATGTTAGACCAAAACTAGCAGATCACTATGGAAATATTGAACTTGTTAGCGCCATCGATGGAATAGTTGAAGTAAAACTTTTAGGTCAATGCAAAGGTTGTCTTTCTGCAAAGTTTACAGTAGAGGATTTGGTTGAGGCTGCACTTAAAGAAGCAATACCAGAAATTAAAAAGGTAATACTAGTAAATCAAGTAAACGAAGAGTTATTAGAACAAGCTAGAAATATTTTAAGTGAAAGTAGTAGGGCAAAATAATGAAAATTGGCATTAAATATTGTGGGGGATGTAATCCAACGTATGATAGAACAAATGTAGTGACAAAATTGAAAAAACATCTTAATGACAGTGACAGTATTGAAACAGCGAAAGAAGAAATTATATATGATATAGTTGTTATCTTGTGTGGATGTAGCAAGGCTTGTGCGAACTATGAAAATCTTAAAGCTAAATATGAAAAAATTTGTATAAGCAGTGAAAACGATAGCATCAAATTATTTGATATTATAGACAAAATAAAACTTTCTTAATTGGGGATGATGAAGATTCAGACTTTAGACATTCACTCATTAAAAAAGATTTCAAGCCGAGTTCTAAAACTCAATCAAATTATAGGGGGATATATATGAAAAAAGGTAATGTATTTATACTATTAGCTGCACTAGCATATAGTACTCAGGAAATAGCAAATAAAATGTTGGTTAAGGAAGGATTAGATTCATTTCAAATTACATTTTTTATTTTCTTAATTGGTGCTATACTATTAACACCACTAGCAGTAAAAGATATCAAAGAGAGGAAGTTAAAGCTTAGCGCAAATGATATTGGATACTTTTCATTAAATGCTGCATTATGTATACCTATATCAATGGCTCTTCTGTCATTTGCAGGTAAATATACGCTGGCTTCAACCTCAGCAGTTATATTTAGTTCTAATGCAATATTTACAGTCCCATTTGCTTATTTAATTTTAAAGGAAAAGATTAATAAGGCAACGTTAATATCCCTTATAGTAGGAATTGTGGGTGTTATTATAATTTTCAATCCAGCTAAGATAGCAAAGGGTGGTGGATCTTCTGATTTATTAGGAATAGCACTTGCATTAGGTGCAGCTATAGCCTGGTCACTATTTACGGTAGTCAGCAAAATTAGAATACAAAAATATGGTGGTTTTATATTTAACTGTTTTGCATTTTATATCGGTTCATTAATGGTACTATTAATACTTTTACTTACAGGAAGACCTATTTTCAAAGGAATTGATGGGCATGCAGTATTAGTACTGGTGTACATGGGTATATTTATTAAGGCAATTGGATATATATGTTACCTTGGTGCAATAAGATTAACATCAGCAGTTACAGCATCTTTAGTGTTTTTAATAAAACCTGCTTTAGCTACCATGCTTGCAGTAATAGTACTTGGAGATAAACTTCAATTAAATGTAGTTATAGGAATTGTATTTATTATTGTAAGCTCGTATATCGCATTTAAATCTAAGAGAGCGTCAGAGGTAGCTCACGTAGTTTCATAGTAAGGTTGGATTGAAACAAAACAAATAATTTGTGATAGATGTTTTATATTTAATACAAATTTGGAGGTGCAATTTTGATAAATGACAGAATAAGAAATAAAGAAATTATGAAAAAAGTTGTTTCTGCAGAAGAAGCAGCAAGCTTAATAAAGGATGGAATGGTTATAGGCGTAAGTGGATTTACTCCATCAGGTTATCCA
>JGI24146J20443_1000396_pt1 | contig 35397 bp, 56 predicted proteins | sample BarGraIncub1131A_FD_20443 | JGI IMG/M metagenome (IMG submission 20443) | reverse complement strand
TTTTGGTAATGTCCAGGTTCGCAGCTAGTGTTTCTGCTAAGGCTTTCTTATTCTTGTTTTCACTCATCGAATCGTACCTCCGTTCTTTACATTTATCATAGCACTACGAAATCGCAAATACAACTTTTTATCAGTAGTTGTAGTTGACACAAATTGATAATAGTCAGTGTTTATGGTACATTTTGACACATGGTGTTACAGGTTGATACGCACTAATAGTAAAATGGATTCAGAATTGCTACGATTCTTGCTACGATTGCATTTCACTTATAATTATTAAGGTATATAATTTATGTAACGAAAGTGGGGAAGTTTTATGGCAATAGTTGATCGTACTTCGGAAGTCGATGTTTCTTACGCACCCGAAAGTGTTTATCTAGCACTATTTAATTGTGATTGGGAAAATAATAAATTTAGTATGGATAGTTTTGATGATACAACTAGGACAATATTTTTGAAGTCAGGTGCTAGTATGAAATCATGGGGTGAAAATATTACTGTTTCTGTTCATAAAAATAATGATACTTCGAAAGTTGTATTTCTATCAACGCCCAAGACAGGAATATTATTTGGCGGTTTATTCGATATGGGTAAAAATAGAGAAAACATTAGATTGATTATGTCGTTACTTTCAGAACAACTTGAACATTATGAAACAGTGAGTATTGCACCTAAAAACGATAATGTTGATGCTGTGGATCAAATTAAAAAATATGCAGAATTAAGAGATTTGAAAATTATCACACAAGAAGAATTTGAAAAGAAGAAATCACAATTATTAAGTTTGTAACTTACTCTAAACTACTCTCATTTACTCTAAACGATAGTAGTTTTTTTGTGCCATTTACCCACGTATTTCGTTCATAGTCTAAATACTTTCTGATTTCACAATCTGTTTCGACTATACTTTACCCATGTCTGTAACTCATGTGTAAGTTCTGTGCATTTTTTACACATAAGTACACTCTCACTAAACTTATTTCGATTTATGCGCACACAAGTACAATTGTAAGTGTCAAGTTTATTTCAAATTTACTTGACATAATAGCAACTCAAATTGATTGCTATACCGAATAGCAACTGATAACGGTTGCGCTCATTTAAACACGCTACAACGATTATTTACACAGATAGGCATAGTTATCAAGTTTATCTGTAATCACGCTGTAACGGTCTGTAAATCGCTCACCGTTGATTCTAACGCTTGCTAATGGTACAAGTTTACAAATAAAAAAGGCAATACCGAAGTACTGCCTAATTAACTATTTTATAGGGTTTTTCAACTACTATTTACCCTATTATTTAGGGTTATTTAGCGATTAAATTAATTAATAACATAATTGTACCAACTACAACGGCACTAACAGTTCCTGCAATCCATGCAACAACTTTACTGGATGAACTATCCTTACCCGCATTTTCATAGTTGGCTTTCTCTAACACCTCAAATCGAGTGTTATGTGTCGTAACAATCTGCGCCAATTGGTCGGCGATTGTCTTTGCTGTTTGAGCGACTAATACACGCAGAACTTCGGCGGATTCGCTTACTTGCTTCGCTAAGACTTCGGCTTGTTTACTTGCCTTTTCGTTAGCCGTTGCCACCGCAAGGGTATCGACCTCTCGAAGTTCATTAAGCCGAGCTGTTTCAAGCGCTCTCTCTCGTTGGATGGAATCAATATATATCTTTAACTTTTCATCATTACTTTTCTGATTTACGCTCACTAACTCCTCAATATACTTCGTAGCATTTCCGACTAAGCGCAAAACATTAGCCGACGGATCCCCAACTCCATTCTCTACTTGATTTACTTTTACCATTACCCCACCCTGCTAACTTTTATCGCCACAGCTTCGATTGCCAGTGATTTGCCAGTTGTACCAATCGTTACATCTTTACCTGTTTGGATAGGTTGCCAACTAATGTTAGCAATATGTGCCTGTGCTTCAACCGTATACCCTTCATCTGCGAGTATCTCGATTGCTTCAAGTCTAAGTCCGCGGCCCTTGCTACCTGACCATGAATCACGCACGAACGGTGACCAACCGATATTCTGACAGTGAGTACGATAGGTACAGTGACCATGAATGATGATTGCTTCCAGTCGTTTAGATTCTCCGACCGTACCACTAATTTGCCAATCTTTTGCAACAGGTGAATCGCCGATATTTTGGATATGAGTTTGATAGGTTGTCTGTGGTTCTGACCATGTTTTCCAGTTATAGCTACCACCATTCCTGATAATCGTTCCATTCATGAAGAATACATCCACCGGACTAATCTCATTTATCATTTCGTAAACTCTGTAAATATTCATCGTAATGGCTGCACCTTCGATATGACCGATTCCTACGCCCATGTGCGAGTGATTACCAGTAGTGAAACCTTTCGTTCCTTCATTGGCAATTCGTTCACCCTGTGCGTACACATGATTCAATACAATGTCTGATGTGTCATTATCGTGGATGAAACGGAATGTCAGATGCCGTAACTTTCCATCTGCGCATACGACTGGTTTTACTGTTTGAAAGTTGACACCATTAACGCCATCGATCGTTACTACATCTTTACTCGAACATTTAACTGTGCAAGGCGCATAGACATTATCAATGCCCGAATCTTCACCTGCGTTGTCGAGTGATTCTGCACCCTTATGAGTAAACTTATCATTCATAAACTGAGATCCGTTCAAGGTCTTCATAGGGAATAAGCATATCTCATTCCCTAGAAGGTCTGTTAACTTCTGTCCCTGAATCATTTGACTTCTTCTTTTGCCACTTCAACAATCGGAGTACCTTCTACGATAACAGGTACGGTATCGGTAACTTTATAATTAGCATAGAAATTGTTGACCGTAGATTCAATCAGAACATTTAACTCGACTTCGCTAACAACTAAACCTTTTTCGTTTAGCCATTTCAATGCCGTAACCTTCGCAAGTTCTAACTTCTCTGCGCTACCTAATGCCTTACCGACTTGCTCAACATACGATACCGTTGATTCGACAATCTTGCGAACTTTGGTATCCGTCTGACTTGATTCCATACTCGCTAAATATGCTTTGGCTTGTAGTCCTAGCCATGATGCTAATGTAGTTAGTAAGATACCTGCAATAGCGATAAGCGAAGGCGTTAATTCTTTTAATAGTTCATTCATTTTTGTTTCTCTCTTTCGTTATAATTCTTAATCTGCATAATGTTTAGCGTATACACTGAATTGTGTATCTGCTATTTGTAAATAACCTTGTGTCTGTGGATGTGTTGCTTCAACTGGCAATAATTCTGTTTGTGTAGCTCTAGGATTTACAGGTGTTACAGTCTGACCAAAGTTATTATCTCTATCCATTTCTAAAGCTATGGGAGTAAAGTATAACTTGGTGTAACCACTTAGCAGACTATACAACCTATCCATTAGAGCAAATACCTTTTTATCTTCGCATAACTCAAAAGCACCTTGATTTACTGTATAACCATCGGAACCAGTTTGTACTCCTAAACCATCTTGGTTTCCTCTGTATAAAGTAAATACAATTGATATAGGTATGTTTGCATCATCTTGTCTGATATAATCTACCATTTGTTTAATGTTATTCGCATTAATTGTGGGGTCTAATTCTATACCATTTATACCTAACCAAATTTGAATTGCATTAGGTACAATAGATGTATTTGTTTTATAATAATTCCAATTAAAACGAGTACCATCCCAAAATGGGTTTACTCCTTCACTTTCAAAGGTATAACTGACACCACTTAAATAATTTGCTGCCGACCATCCACTCCTGCCTTCATGTTTTTCTCCAGTAACCAATCCCCTTGTACCGACAAAGTTAATTTTACTGGCAGACAAACTTCTGACTTCCCCCATCCAAGGTTTAGGGGTTGATGTAGTATTTACTAAACTATCGCCTATTGTTAAAATATTTTTAGTTGTAGATAGTACATTGGACACGACCTTGACTGTGCTTGTGGCAACTTTAACCAATTGCATATTATTATCGTAAACATTCAATGTTAAAGGGTATTCACCTATCGTTACTCCGGTAACACTAAATTTTCTTTTCATACTATGGCCTACTTGGCATACCCATTGAAAATGATAATTGTTGATATTTCCACACCATGAAACAAGCTTATTGTATAGTTCGATTGTTCTTCCTACTGCAACACATATTTCAGAAGGCAGAAACAATAACAAACTATCGGTCGTAATACTAATGTCGTTTAGCAAACTACTAGGTATTACTTTTTTATATGCTTCGTATGTAGTTGTTGCAATACCTTTTTCAACTTGAAATACATCAGGCAATTTTGTAGAGAATCGTGCATATTTTGCATTCGATGGAGTAAGACAAGTTTTATTTTCAGCAGTTCCACCACCTGTTATACCTGATATATAAGTTTTATTTATATCGTAAAAAGCCATTTGGCCAAAATAATTGTAAGCATAATTACTACTAGAATCTACTGCAATATAATCACTAACCCAATAGGAAGCATTTGTAATCAATAGCCCTGTGGTACTATCCACATATTTGCCAACTGTCATTAGTGATTTATCAAATAAGTTTTTACCTGTAACTAAAAAATCAAATTTAGTTGAAGGAATTGTTTTATCTCCCAGCGATTGGCCACTCATAGTAAGTTTATAAGTTTCATAAACAGTCGCTACGGATCCTAATTCAAATTGTTCAATGTTTAAATTTGCTGTTGCTAAGGAAACTCTAGCAAATACGGCACCTATTGGTGATGTAATGTTGGCTGTTGGATATAAACCACTGATATATACTTTACTATTATTGTAAAAAGCAATTCTTTCATTTGCATCACCCGATAAGACATATTGTGTACTTGGCAAAATCGGCATATAATCACTCGCAGATTTTAGTGAACTAGCTGCTAAATTACCTGTTGTATTATCAACATAATATCCACCAGTTACTTTTGACTTATCAAATATGTTTTTACCGATCAGTGAAAAGAATGAGGTCATTTTTTCTGCTATACTACCATCCACTATTCCAGTTGTTTGATAAGTGCCACCTACTACCCACGCAGAACCCGACCAGTAATACCACTTACCATCTGCGGTAACTACATATACTCCTGTCGTTCCTGTCGGAAACGCTGCTTGAAGTAATGCAAGTGTGGCATAGACGCCTTTCGGAGATCCACTGTCACCTTTTAAACTTGCGATGAACTGTGCTTCAGTCCCAGTGTTTCCAAGTGCTAACCATTCATCATAAGCAGATAGCCCTGTGAAACAGTTTTTGAGCGACGCAACTGTTACTTTTTTAGTATCAGATGTATCTTGAACAATCATCAGGTCAGTATCTGCCAATGTTGTTTTTTCAATTAATTCAGAAATTCTTACATCTGCCATCACTCATCACCTGCTTTCTTTTTCAATTCTTCTAACTCTGCAACCACTAAGTCATATTGATATTTCAATTCGTGAAAGTTTACTTCCATTTGTGCCTTAGCGATTGCTAGTTGATTAATGATATAGTCTTTTTGTTCCATGTTTCTCCTTTATAGTGCCTGTAAATATCCAGTCGATGATTCACGAGTAATGTTGTATAGTGTTCCACCGAAAGCCATTCTTACTAGTGCTGCGAAACTTGCTTGTCCGTTGGCAATAAATTCTCCACTTCCTGAAACAATCAATGATCCTTGTACTTGTAAACTTCCATTGAGCCCCATTACACTGGTTCCGCCGTAATTGAATAAATAAGCACCACTTCCGACATATATTCTTCCGTTAGCAGAATCAAGTGTCATGTTACCACTTGACAGAGATCCGTTATCAATATCCCAACCACCGATTGAACCACCATAAGCATCTAAATCACCTGCGTGTACTTTACCATTTGATTCAACAAGGAATTTTGCATCTGTACTTAGGTAGCCGTTGGCACCGTTCGTTTCTCCTGCCCATATGACATATTGATTCGGTTGAGCAATCGAGATGCCAACGCCTATGGCATATAACTTTGTAGGCGCAATATCGAAACCACCCATTTTTCCAGCGATTGATTCAACGCTTCCATCTAGATTGATCTTGAAATAATCGTTAGCCGTAACTATACCTTCCAGCGTGATGTTATTAGCAATTATTTTTGCACCTTCTGTCGATAAGTTAATCTGATTGATAATGTTGTCTTTGTCAACTTTTAGTGCAATCGTGCCAGCAATATCGTCAACCATGATAGATGCTTTTCGAACGGCTGTTGCTACTGCACTTGCGGTGATTGAACTGTAAAAATTCTTAACAGTTGGGCGATAATTGCCGAATTCCAATGTCAATAACTGATCAGTTAAGTTATTGTGAGTGTATGACATAACAGTAGTAAGAACGGTAAATTGTCGAGCGTTTACTTGAATCGTATCGCCGATCATTGTCCCTTTTCGATCGAATGTTTTTAATGCTAACCCATTCAATTTTGTAATGATGTTCAAACCGTTCATCGTAACAATGTTACTTGACCCTTTTGGTGAACTATCAATGTCTGATGAAACTTTATAGTTGACCTTAGGGAACTTGTTTAAATCAATATATGCTTGTGCAAGTGCGCCCAATTCAGTTACATCTTCGGTATCGAACGTCACTACTTTCGTGTATGGTTTATCGTATTGAACATCTGACGATAACCATTCGCCGGATATAAGAAGTCCGTTTTTACCAATGGGTTTTATCTTCGTGCAAACACTCGACCAATCAGATGAGTATGTTGCACTTTCAAGATTCTTAGCATAGGCGATAACTGCTTGACGATCTTCGCCAATTGTTGATGTGATTCGAACTTCAAACCCATTAAAATCAAGATAGCCACCGTATTCGGTCGCAAGTAACACAAGCGCATCTAAGACAGTCATATTGACCATTGGAACTGTCAAATGAGTGAGTATGTCTGATAATGCGGTGTAATTAGCAACAGGCGTAGAATGGCTTAAAACGAACGCAATGGCATCTTGGCAAGTTAGGTCTGTCAGTGTTGCGTTGATCGTATAATTCGCTAGATCATACCCAATATGTCTTGCCTTAAAAGTGATCGTATTTGCGACGATCGGATTCATTACTCTGAATGGTTGATCGCCGTACTTAGTTGATACAACCAGTATTGAATCGTTGACCACAAGTGAAACATAAGTGAGTGGCAATTCAACGCTAATAAACCAGTCTTCATTTAGTGTCTTTGTTTCGATACATTTAAGCGCATTTAAAATTTTTTCACCATTTGAAGTGAAAACTGTATCGCTTGAAAGAAATAGTTTCATCATAAAAACATAGTCCGTTTCGTAACCACTAATTCAGTTAATGTGCCGGTCCATGAAATAGCGTTGGCACCGACTAATAACTTTGGAAACTCACCTGTCATCTTGCGATTTTTATAAACTGTTCCGTAGTAGGCTTCTTGTTTGAATTCGCCATTTAGATAACTTCCACAGTCGATATAAACATAAGGTGTATCGAATATATAAGTAAAAGATTGGCTACCGATTGTAAGTACTACTATTCCTGCACCTGTCAATTTTAACAGTGGCATTGAATCAACTTTACCAGCGTTTGTTATTGAACCTGATGATGTTAGTGTAATGTCTGATTCGGAAAGTAGATAACGAAACGGATCCTGAACATAGAACTCTACTTTTGCCTTTTTAAATCGTAATAGTTTTTCATAATCTATATCATTTAGTACTCTTACATTACGATATTTCAACTGATCATCAGAACACAAAAGAACGCCTGTTCCATCTAACCATGCGATAATTGCATCAATGTCTGCGTTCTTAGTTACTCCGATAACAGCTTTGATAATATACGGTGCATAGCCATATTCTGTGACCGATGCACCGGCTTTACCATCAATTAATTTTATCTCACTTCTGCGTTGTGGCTTCTGAAAATTATTCATTGATTCTACGATTACACCCATCGATGTAGAAGTAATTCCTTTGAATGTGAAATACATTTACATCGCCCCTTTCACAATTCGAGTATCAACAAATGATCCAACTCTATCGCCATCTAAATAGATAGCAAAATTCTTTAATTCATCGTGTACGGCTCGTGCGGTATCTTCGGCACTTGACATTCTATCAAGCCCTAATAGACTTGGTAATTGTGAGATAGGAAGCACACCTTCTGCACCTGCTTCACCCACTAAATCGCCACTAGGGAATAATCTTGGCTTTGTGAATATGGCACCTGATGCCCAAGCACCACCACCACTCTTTCCACCTGCACCACCGCCGGAAACGCCTGTATTACCTTCTTGGTTGAAATCTCTTTTCTTTCCTAACGCTCTATCGATTGCATCTGATACTTTATCCCAGTTTTTAACCAGTAGTATCAAACCTGTAACGAGTGCGGCACAACCTATAATCACGATACCGAATGGATTTGCGGCCATCAGGACATTAAATATGCCTAACGCAACATTGATTCCTTCGATTGCTTTGAATGCTAAAAACGCAATCAACAGTGTTCCTAAAACAGGAATCAACCAATTAGCGTTATCAGTAATGAATTTGATTGAATCTTTGATTGCATCGAGTGAATCGGTTGCAAATTTCTTTATATCGTCTTTGTTATCACGCACCCATTGAAGAATGTCTTGAAATGTCGGCATTAAATCAACTAATACTTCACCTGTTAATGATTGAATTTCTTGATTTAACATTTCTGTTGAATCTTTAAATTTATCCAATCCTTCGACAGTTGAATCGGACATAACAGCACCATTTTTATATGCTGCATCCGTTAAATCTTTTATCGTAGCCGAACCTGCTTTAATTAATGGATTTAATTCCAATGCGGATTTTCCAAATAATACAAGCGCTGTCGAATCACGATCGGTTTCATTCTTCATTTTTCCGAGTGCCGTAATTGCTTCTAACATAACAACTTTTGAATCACGAAGTGAACCATCGGAATTGGTGACATTAACTTTTAATGATTTAAATGCTTCAGCTTGTGCGCCTGTACCATCTTTAGCGGCCGTCATGGCACGAGTAAGTTTTGATACTGAACCTGTAATAGTTTCAAGATCAACATCTAATGCCTTGCCAACATATGACCATACTTGAATCTGATCTGTTGATAACCCTGTCTGCCCTGATAGTGTTGCAATTTCATCAGCTGTATTAAGAGATTGCATAGCGACATCTTTCATTGCACTTGCTAATTGTTTGACACCGTTGATAATGGCGGAACTAATTACATTTGCCTTAATAATATCGCCCATCTTTAGTGATTTCTCACCAGCTACTTCAGCATTATTACCGTAGGTTTTTATTTCTTGTGCAATTTGTTCTGTTGGATTCTTCGCTTGTTGCAAAGCTTTCTTATTTTGGTCAACTTCATTATTAAGACCATTTAATTTTGTTTGTGCTTCATTTAACGAAATTTTCCAGTTGCTTGTTTTTTTATCATTCTCACCATACTGTTCAGAAGAGTTTTTCAGTGCCTTTTGAAGTTCATCAATTTTTTCTTTTTGTTTGTCAACTTCGGATGCCAATATTTTGTCTTTTGCTGTTAATGCTTCAACAGAAGAAGCGTTGCCAACAAATTCAGAAGTAACTTTTTTCATTTCAGAAGCAAGTACCTTCATGTCAGTGTTTATACCTGATATTGCTTGTTTAAATTCTTTCTCGCCATCAAGTGATATACCTGCCGAAATGTTTGCTTTTTTAGCCATATTCTCACCTTCCTTTACATGGGAATAACATCGTCAATAGTCGGATTCAAATCAGCGTATCTCTGATGCGTAATGTTTAGAGATTGTTCTAGGTCGAAATGATTCTTGTATGCTAGATATATTTTCATAAACTTTTTGAGTGAACATCTTCCGACTTCTTTTTCGCTATATCCAAATTTCAAACCCATGTAAATAATCCAGCCAAAATCAATTACTGATTCTGACTGGTCATCACGTTTGGGTTTTCTTCTGCTTCCTTATCTGTTACCATTTCTTTTAATTTTTCAGTCGCTTCTTTTGGACCATACTTACTAATCAAACGCCCTGCCTGTTTTAATGTGACCGATGGCATAGTGTCATTATTTTCATCGTTGTGGATCTCGATTCCTTCGTTAAACATTTCTTTAAAAATCCAAATAATATCGCCTATTCTTACTTCACCAGTTTTGCCACCGCTTAATTTGTCATACCACTTATCCATCGTTCCGTATTTTTCTTGTATAATTTCAATAACATTTAAATCGTAGGCAAGTGGATAATCTTTATTGTCGATATTGATCGATACTTTTTTATCTAACATTGTTTCTCCTTTTAGAAAGAAAAGGGATAGTTTCCTACCCCTTTACATCACCTTATGAAATTTTGATAACTACGATTTCGGTTGTCTGCGATTGCTTACCAACTTCCTGTGCAACGATCGTTAATTTCTTACTACCGATTGACATAGGAATGGCAGCCGAAGCCGTACCGCTCAACAACGCTTGTAAGAACACACCATCTGCGTACAGGTTCATCGTATGATTGGCAGCTGTTGCCGTAACTGTTACAGATACAGCGGTTACACCACCGAATGAATAGGTTCTGACAGCAGTTCCGAATACTGGTGATAATGTACCACCTATTCCGGTAAGTGCCAGTGCACTCAATCCAGCCGATGCAGTGACAGGAATTCCTGCCTTTGCATTAAGATATGCTTTAGCGTCATCTTCAAGAGCGAATGTCTTTTCTTTCTTCCAGTTTCCGGAAGCATCCGCAATAACATTACCCTCAATGGTAGACGTTCCAAACTCAACAGTTTCGCCCTTTGTTTTGTTTGAATCAGCCGGTTCACCAAATTGAACTTTTGGAATCCAAATAGCACGATATTTTTGAACACCTGCTACTTTTTTACCACCGTAAAATCCGAATCCAACATAAGGCGCTACATCATTCGTATTCGCTGTCATCTCACCATCTGAGATAGAGTGTCCGAGAAATTCCTGCTGAATTGTATCGGATAATTCGTCAAGACCTAAGGTGATTTTTCCACCTTTAAAGCTGTTGTCAGTTTCTGCCAACGCATCATCTGCGTATAGTTTGGCACTGTTTAAATCAAATGATAGGTCTGCTTGAATCGCTTTCCCAATCACACCGTAGTTGACAGCACCTTTATAGACCGGATATTTTAAACCAATTTTCGCCATGTTAAACCTCCTTTGGCTCTGTGTAATCACACTCAAATATGAGGTGATTTAACTTCGTATCACTTTCATAAAATGTTTGAACTGTTGGATATGTGAATCCATTTTCAAACAGTGCGTTACGGATCTGTTTTTTTAATATAAGATGGTTGAATGTCAATGGACTGAAAAAATGTATTTGAACTGACACCATGTTAAACTCAGGTGAATCATCCGAATACGCATCCCCACGATCATCACTGTAATTGAATACGAAATAGGTTTTTAATAACCCTTCGTACCCCATAAATTCAACCGGATAACCATACACATCTAAAATAGTTTTAATTGTTGAGTTTACGCTCATTCATTCACCACCTTATCGAAAACTTCTTGCATCTTTTCATTTACTTCTTCACGTGCGTCATTCAGCGCTTTTGAAATGATTGGCTTAGGCGGAATCTTTGATGTACCGTATTCAAGATGAGCCATCTTTTCCATATTTCTGACACCGTGTCTGTCTTCACCTGTTGGGATAACCGCAGTGTACCAACCGTGATCATTCTTTTTCGGCTTCTTTTGATGTCGGATAGAATCGAGCATATCGCCTGTATCTTTGTATTTTGAAACTTCACTTTTTACATGACGTTCTAAAATAGGTACAGATTCCGTTAACATCTGTTCAGCAATCTCGTCGAAGTTGTTTAACTTTTCTAACTTCTGTGTCAATTTAACATTAAAAGTAAAATCAAACTTACCCACAAGTAATCTCTGTCAAACCTTTTTTAACATCGTGGAAATCTTTTATGAAGTTATACAGGCACCCTTCATATCTGATTGCTTCCGCGTATTTAGGCCGACCATCAACAATGTGTTTAACAAGGTCATAATCAATAGGAAGTACATAGAATATGATCACAGGCTTTTGATCTGTCTGCATGGATGCAACTAACTCATTTCGAGTAACAGATAGCGCTTCTGCAAATATCGGTACAGCTACCTCTGTGAGCGTTGTGAAGCCTTCTGAATCAACTCCATGATTGTAGTAAATAAGTTCAATCTCTTGATTAAGCACGGTTGATCACACTCTTGATAATCATGTCGTTCACTCGTTTCTTTAAATGAATCGGCATATCACCTGTATTTTGTGGGTTGCTGTATCGCCATTCTGTTATATCGACGACCAACATGAATGATGTGTATTCTTCCGTTAAATCAATTTTCTTAATGTTCGTCAACTCATCAATGACCGCATCAACGATTCGTCCGATATAGACATCACGTAATGTACTGGTCATGCCGATTCTCGCACGAACCATTTCGATCAATTCTGTTCTATCCATACCTTGACCTCCTTATAGAGAAGAGAGAGCCTTTCGGCTCCCTCAGTGTAACTATGATTAAGCGTTGGCAGTATCAGCAGCGAACGTAACAGCAGTAGCCGTAGGAGCAGCAGCACCGATAGCAACAGCAACGAATGCTTCACCGAATACCGGACGACCATCATAACGAGCAATGCCCTTAACAACCGTATTATCTTCAATAAACTGTGCCTCAGTGGAAGCCGCAAATACAGCACCTTCACGTTCAACTAACAGATAGACTGAACCGTAACCGCCGATAATGACTCCATCAGGAATAAAATCCAAGATAACGATGTCACCACCAACGATCGGCATCTTCATATCTTGACCGGTGACGATTGCTCCGGCAGCGCTCATTGACAATGCTTTGATTTGAAGTTTAGAGAATGTAGTACGAGCCATTGCCCAGAAGGTATCACCAGTCGCATATTTCGAACTGATAACGCTCAACTTAGCAACTAAATCTTCATAGAACGCAGCACCTTTATTCGTGTCAACACTGAAAGACAAATGAGTCGTATGAAGATCGGTCCATGCTTTTTCATTGGATCCCCAGTATGCCGGAGCCGCGATTTCAGCCAAACGTTTCATGATACCAACCGGCATCTTAGCGCCTGTACCATATAAAATAGCCTTATCCAATGCAAGACCGATTGCTTGACCGATTGCGACCATTACTTCACTGACTAGATTTACATCAGAATCTTTTGCAATACTATTCGGGAATGAAACGAATCCGCCAACTTTATAACCGTCAACTTCGATCTGATTGAATCCGATTGCTAAAGCGTTCAGCGCTCCAACCATTTCGGTCCATACAGCCTCAGGAATTGAACCGACGATATTTTGACGAGCCGTACCACGTACTGACTTTTTATTAACTTTGGTAATCAGTTTGGAATACTTGTCGAGATTGTCACGTAAGAGATCAAGGAAAACATTAGGAATATTCAGATCAGAGCCGGTGACTGCACGTTTTTCAGTAAACATTGAACGTAACTCGGACACGAATTTTGTGGTATCCTCACGTTTCATCATCTCATCTACTTCGTTACGTTGGAAACCTGCGAAAAATTGTGTTCTTTTATTCATGGAGTTTGTAGCCTCATGTCTTTCTACCGTTTTTTCCGGAGTCGGCGCCGGTAATTTGGCAAGTTCGCTCAACTCTGCTTCGATCGTTCTGATCTTTTCGCTAAGAGTTTCAGCTTCTACTTCTTGCGCTGCTGTGGTTGTATTGATCTCTGTTTCTTCTTCTGCAAAAAGAGTGAGATCGTCGTCGGTTTTCGCTTCTTCGATCGAACGTTCAAGGTTCTGTGTCTTTAACAACGTTTCCGCTTTTCTGACATTCAGTTCTTCTAACTTTGTACGTTCCATTTCCAGTTGCTTTTTAAGTCTTAATTGCTTTAACATTTCCTACCCCCGAACTTTCTTTAAAAGTTCTTGCTTTCTTAATTCAAAACTACGCTTATTAATCGCCTCCACATCGGCGCTGCGTTCATCACGTGCATGGACGAGAGTATCTCGATATGCCGGGAACGTGACAACACTGATTTCGTGAAGGTCAATTTTGCGAATATGGAAGCGATATTTCCCACCGCCCAAGTCTTCGGTATATTCATCAGTGATGTTAAAACCGAAAGAACATTGAGTGACATCACCTCGTGAAACGAGTACATGAAGGTCGTTCGCGTATGATGTATCAGGAGTTTCAATTTTGCTGAACAGACCTTTCGCATCTTCTCGCAGAACCAACGTACCGCTTGTGTTACGTCCTAACACCATTGAGGTGTCATGGTTGTATAGCGCACGTATATCGTTCGTCAGCGTGTCTGCAAATGCGCCTTTCTCGATCACTTCTTCGATACCAGGTGCAAGTTCTGTAACGGAATCATAGAGTGCGAAATATCCTTCGATATAACGTTTCCCATCTTCTGCACGTACTGCCGAAAAAGGTAAATCAAAGGCACGTTCAATGCCGTATGTCCTTACTGGTTTCATACTTTCTTATCTCCTTTCAGTTTCTTCTGATCCCCGATTGAACTAATCGGTATGAAGTTCTCTAAAATTACTAATTCATCAAGACCATCCATCGGTGATAGACCTAACGCGTCACGCGCTTCATTACCGGTGATGTAACCCTTGATATATCCGTCTCCGAATACTGTTGACAGTTCATCAATGGAGTACGCATAGAGTGACCTGATGTTGAACTTGAAATATAGATCAGGTGAATAGAGAATCCCTTGTGTAAGCGTCTGCTCAAACTCTTTGGCGATTGCCAAAATTCGAGTACCAATGAAGTTGTTATGCTCGTCTTTGTTGAATGTACCGACGCCCAAATAAAAAGCCGGAACACCAATCATTCCCGCTACTGTTTGTTTGTCGATTTCAACACTCTTATGCAAGGCGATGTCATTGAGCGTCAACGGTTTTACTTGTTGAACATCCATCAAGTCTGCCGGGATGATCCACGGTTGCCCAGATCTTGAAGTATCAAGATATTGCTCTTGAATCTTATCTCGACCTTCTTTGTTTGCCGCATCACCGGCGCTTGAATCAATTTTAACAATCAATGAAGGATTGTACTTTCCAGACATAAACTCTTTCTTTGTTTTTGCGGCACCACTCAATGTACTGAGGACATCTTTCAAAGGAAGTTGATAGGATTCTCCGAGAAAAGGTTTGTCCGTTCGTGGATTGATCATGAAACGAAGAACTTCATCCGAGTTATACATTTTCCCGTTATACATGACTTTATAATCGAAGTCACTTTCAATCACGGAAACATTGTTCGGCGCCATCGGCATGTAACCATCGATCAATCCGTCTGATGTCATGATTGGAAGTACAAAAGCATTGCCTTTGAAGAATGCGGTTTCAACGATCCAATGAACCCATGACTTACGCGTCATCAGTTTGTAAGGACTGATGTCGATTTTTCGACTTAGTTCATTCTTGATTCGAATGTCACCATTCGGCGTGTTCTTCATCAAGTGAATTGTCATCGTACTGACCAACTCTGCGATTTTGTGAACCGCTGTTACGACTGACGGATCTCTACTCAACGGTATATACTCATTCGAGTACCAGTCATCTGTACCACTGGTCAGAAACATCGACATCGGCGTTGTTTCTCTTTTTTGTAGAATCGGTTCAGCTCTTGCTCTTGGTCTGCTTCTCTTCTTAGTCATTGGCTGCTCCTTTCGTTCCGAACCAATCGGACGCTTTCTTAGTCTTCTCTTTTGATTTCAGATAACGAATGCAAGAGAACACAGAGGCGTCAAATAGATCGATACGGCTCTCTTGTTGAACTTTTTCATATTGAATTGCATCATCTACCTTTTCAATGGCCTTTATATTGGTGACGCAATATTCATACGCTTGACTATGCAAATAGTAGTATTTTCCATTCTTGACACGTTGTTCAATGTGTCTGAACCCTTGCGACTTCGACATGTAATACTGTGGCTCATCTAAAATATTGAATTTATATGCTTTCATCATCAGAAAGAACTCTTCGGCAAATTTACGATCATAGCCTGTCTGTGTAATATTGAATCCCATTGTTCTCATCGTGATAAACCATTTTACAATGTCATCCACAAGAACGGTTGCGGTATTACTCATCGTCAACCATCCATCATCTTCCCAACCGAACAACGGTATTCCGTCTTCATCCGACTTTGTAACAGCCGCCACACGTGGAAAGAACGCATGAGTGATACAGATGTCAACATCTTCATAAACACCGTACAGGCTCGCAGCAGTGAGATCGTGCATCTTCGAAAGATCGGCACCGCCAAACCATTTGATCGGAAGTTTAGATAATTGCTCGATCGTCCAGTTATATTTACTGTCGCTCAGTTTGAATTCGTTAATATTGAAGTAGGCCTTCATTGATGCAGTGTAAACGTCTAACGATTTAGACAAAAAATCTTTCCGTTGTTGCGGATCATTCAATGCTTGACGAGAATCATTCAACATATCTTCGGGCCGAATCGTGATTCCATATCCCGGATTCGCTTTTTGATGTTCAATCACGTTCGTGTAATCAACATTGCCGTTTTCATCTTCATCGGCTTTGGCGATAAAAATAAAATATTGTTCATCTGTGACCGTACCGTCCAACACTTTTTTACAGTATTGAATTTTTCGATAGCAGAAACTATTCATCTTATCCCCAGCAGATGTGATGCCGATCAGAAGTTTGTTTGTGTAGGCTTTCATCATTTCTTTGAAAAGGTTATATTGCTTCGGATTGTGGTACGTGTGGATCTCATCGCATATCGCAATGTTTCCGTTCAGTGAATCTTGCTTGTCAGGATTTGATGCCAACGCTTGAATAAAAACACTTCCGTCATCAAACTTACCTTTGATACTGTGTTCCTGATTATTGTCGACGATTCTGAAACTCTTTTCTTCGCCCATATGTTTAATACTGTGACTGATGAAGTTAAAACTTTCGAGTGCCTGTTTCATCGATGCTGCCACGACATAGCATTTGCTACCGGATCGGCGATAGTACAGGCTCAATGCCCACGCCAATGAAGCAGCGAATGTCGTCTTGGCATTCTTTCTTGGTACTTCGATGAACGCTTCTTTTCGTACTCGAATGATCGTTCCTTTATGGAAGAATCCCATGATATCGTAAATGCAATACTTGTGATACGGCATCAAATAAAAAGGCGTATCCGTCATTGGAACACCTTCTAGATTCTCTGCCTGCACATGTACGAGTGTACTTTCAATAATTGAAATAATCTTTTCCGGCTCCGACGGTTTGAATTCATACAATGGATTCTCAATCGTTTTTAGAAATCGTTTGCAACTTTGAATCTGTTCTAGGTTTGCTGGGCGAACACCGGAGATCGTATCGTTTACGAATTTGAACACTTCATCATAATTTTTATATTTCATGAAGCGCCTTGTTCAGCTTTGAAACGACCGCTTTTTTTTCTGCTGTTATTGATTCAAGTGCTTTTGGATTCAAACCCAGTAAAATCGAGTAGTTAGCAATGTCTTTTCGCAAACTTTCAAGCGTCGAGATCAATGAAGACTTCTTATCGCCACCATCTGCGGTCGCTGTTGCATACTTTTTATATCCACTATCTTTGAAAACTTTAGTTAAACATTCGTACTGCTCACGCAATTCGCAATAGATATCGATAACGGCATTATACTCAGGCCTATACGTGCCAAGTTTTTTCATGTCAGCGATTGTATTTTTTTTGATTGTACCCTTTGTTATCGCCTTTCCTGGCATTTCAAGCACCTCACTTTCAATATTCAAAAAAGTTTTTCCACAATGTCCGCTATTGGAAAGACTTCCACGCTCCGGTCTGTTTGTTTAATACTTTGAACTTCAAACTAGGGGGGATATGTCTTTATTCACTTAACATTATGAACATTTATAATTTATTCTTGTTTAGGTTGTCGGCTTCGATGATTGCATCGATGTGTCTTGCCATTAAATCAAGGCCCTTTTCTGTTAGCTTATGAGTAACTCGATCATGGAATGAATCATGGCAAACTGAGCATACTAACAACAGGTTCTCGTCTAGCCATTGATAGTCGCTGTTCATTTCAACTGGCACAATATGATGTGCTGTATTACCAGCAACAACTCGACCGTAACGCTTGCACTCTTGGCATACATACTTATCTCTTGCAAGTATATGCTTACGTTTCTTTATCCATCTAGGATCCTTGTGGTAGTCCATACTACTTATTACTTACTACATAGTAGGCTTTGATTCCTTTAAGTCTGTAACGTTCTACCTGTAACAATAGTTCTCTGCATGAACCGTACTCAACATGTACGATCTCTGCATGTCCGTATTGTTCCTTACAGTAGATCACATTCTTATTGTCTGCTTGATACTTGACTCTTAACTCTTGTAACAATGTCATATACTTAGATAATCCTAAGCATTGCTCATCGCCTTTGTTTCTAACTCTCATAGGTACTTAACCCTTTCTCTATTACTTAATATACATAAACACTTATTAATACTTAATACTTAGTATAGGGAAATCAGATTCCCAAGCGACCTCGTATGTCCTTACGTCCATTGCCATTCAAGACTACATACGACATCTTATTACTTGCCGGTGTGAATCCTTGTTTCAATCCATATCCGCCAACCTCTTGCCATGCGTTACTGATGAGAAAGAACCGATCGCGTTTCGATACGGTCATGTTCTGATAATCACATTTGAATGTGCTGTCAGAGAAGATCATTGGTGTATGGACATGACTCATGACATAGACATCAGCATCAACTGTTTCTTGCATTGACTGCACGTTGTTGGCTTTGCCACCCATCTTTTTACCACCACCGGAACCATGTCGACAAAAGAAACTATATACATTCCTTTTGGTTTTAGAATTGATTGAGTCAGCATGAATACTTCTTCCAAACTTAACGAACAGTATGTAACTGTTGTCTGCATAGCGATCGAGTATTCCCATCTCTTGTGCGAGAAAGGCGCTCATATCTAACCCTGTGGCTTTGTAGACACGATCTTCGTGATTGCCACCTGTCATGGATAGGATTCTTCCCGCCTTTGACAATGGCTTTAGAATGTTTGCTGTATGCTTGATCTGTTCAGTCGGTGTGTATTTCTCCGCATAACTGTCACTGACGGATTGTGCCAATGCCGTATTGCATAAGTCACCATTGAGAATCACGAATCGATTCGGTTCTGCCAGTATGTAATCAACAGCATTCTTGATAATGATTTCATTCGTGAATGCATCGCCGATATGAAAATCAGCGAATGGATACACCTCAATGTCTTTGAAATAAGGCAACTCTACTTTGATTACTTTGAGTCCGTCTGGCATTGCTAATCTCCTTTAGTGATTACACCCTAACAAATAAAAAGACACCGTTAAGTGTCTTAAGAATTAATTTGAAGCCGACTTTCACGGCTTTGACAGTAGAATTGCTTTCTAACTCTGTCTAATTTATACTACAACATTAACATGATTTTTAGTGATATGTATATCATTCGTAATGATTGATAAATTTGATATGAACATCAATCAAATGTTGAATAGTCCGCCACATCTGTGCATTATTGCAATAATACTTTTCTTCCAACTCTTTATAGTTCATTCGTTCATACTTATCACCTTTAATAAACTTGTCAATAACCATCTTTTTTTCAATACCGTCTAAAGTTCCGACAAACCGATCACACTTTGCAATCTGATATTTTCCTATTACATAGTCCTCATCTTTCTTCAACTCATCGATACGGTCCATACCGGCTCTGATAACAGATCCACGTTCCGGCGGTGTTCCGTCTGGCATCTTGATAATACTCCCACCTTGTGGACCATATTGCCTTGTTTCCAACTCCAGTATTTTATCATCAATTTCTTTCACCTGCTCGACGTTGAATCGGTACAACATCAGATAGTTTTTAAGCTGTTCAGCGTTCATACGGTGTTATCCTTTACCGATTCTCTTGGATTCGCATTGTAGAGTTCTGGATCATCTTTGAAATGCTCATCAACATTCATTATGCTTAGAGCATTGAACACGATCGCAGATAAGTGGTCTTCATCTCTCATTCCCATACAATACTTAGTCAAGTGACGAAGTATTGAACCGACGCACCATGATTGCGGTTGCCCTTTTAACCAGTTGTTATCACCGTACTTCTTGGCACCCAGTGTATACCATGCCGACACTCGCATGAGTAGGTCGAGCGGTAATAACTCCATCAATGGTTTATCATCTGCGTTATCTCTGACGGCACCCGATGAAGCCGTACGCACTTTACCTGAACTATTCATGTTGTTCGTGTGAAGTTCGTTTAATTTTCCGAACGCTTCTTCTTGCGATACATTTTTTAATATCTTCCCATCTTCAGTAAATACAGAATACGTGTGTAAATCATTTCCGTTGTCATCTAGTTCAGGCATTGGTCTACTTCCTTTTAGTTGTTTTATCATTTTCCTTCACCTATAAATTCATTGACTAACCATTTGAAGAATTCAACATCATTGAACCAACAACTACGAATTGATGTTCCCCACTCAATATAGTTTCCTTTATCAAGCAAGTTTGCACATCTGATGAATTTAATATAATTTGATTCATCTTTGATATATTTATTCCATGTCCTATCAATAATTACTTTTATTACTTCAAATAATTCTTTGCCGAATGTTAAGCTAATATCATCATCATAGGTCGTAATATCAAACAAATTATCGGATAGCCAAATTAATTTGAATTCTCGTTCTGTATATTCGTCTGAAGAATATCCCATTTCACTTTGAGTGGTGATAAAATATTCGTAATCAATAATCGCTTGTTCCTTTGTCATGCCGTTCATTTCTTTATTGCCCTCCACCAGCAAATGTTTATCTCGTCTATTTGGTCTGTATAATAAAGTCGTTCAGGATGAATATTCCGATCGTCGATGTAATAGTCTGCACTTATCTTCCTACAATCACCGCCAAACTCAATGATTCTACTTAGCAGATTTTCATTGACGGCATCGAATGTCAGTCCTTGATCTGCGCACCACTTGACTGCCGATTCAAGATGTTCACCAGTTCTACAAGTATTTAGAATCAACAGGTCGCCATTCTGTTTTAGTTGCTTACAGAAGTCAATAACCATAGTGATTGGTTTAATAATTGTCGGGTAATCTGTGACGGCCAGTGTTCCGTCAAAGTCAATTGAGTAGACGATTGGTTTATTCATTTCTTTGTTTCCTCTTTGTTTACCGCATCGATCAACTCGTTGACTTTAACTATCAATAAATTGACCACCTCACGCAAGGCTTCGATATCCTTCTTATCGTTGTAGATAAGATACCGCTGGTTTGTCGCTACAAGGCGCACTTTTATTTTCTTTATCATTTTGCTTACCAGTTCAACCCGTCGTCTTCTAAATCTAGCAACGGTCCTGTATCGAATTGATCGGCGATGTCCGGCAATGGTGACGGCACGTTTTCTACCTTTTTTACTCGTTCTAACACTTCAACATCACAATACACGGTCACACCGATTTTACCATTGTATTCATTGGTCGATATTCCGACGATGTTTGAAATCGTAACTTTGTCCTGATCGTTCACTTCAACCTGATTATTGGCCATAATCGTCACATACCGCTTATGCTCTTTATCATTCGAATCATAGTCACGGACCTTGAAGATCGTTTTTCCTTGCGCTACTTTTGGAAATGACGCATACAGTTTATATCCTGTTTTAATCATGGTCAGAAGCCTCTACAATCACTAACAATTCTTCGAGATATTCTCGTTCTCTTTTAGCGGAATCAATTTCGATCGGCCACGTGCTTTCATTAATTCGCTCACCGCAATCGCTGATTTCATTATTCAGATATTCTGTTAATTGGCTTTTATTTGGTGTCATTTTGTTTTTACACTCTCACTTTCTTTGGTTAAAATAAACATAACTGTACTTCTTCAAATAATACTGGTTTGTAACCTATGATTATTTTTTTAATATTTGTAGAAAAGATTTCAAAATCATTACACGGTATTCCTTTACCACTTTTATTTCGATTATCTACTACACCAATGCCGATATACTGTTTGTGATTATCCTTCATACCATAGTGGTCGAGTGTTACCTGAACTATGAATCTCTTTTCAGGTACCCATGAAATCATTTTCCCTTTCGACCAAGGTGTAGGAACGAGTTTCCATTCGCACATCGGGTAGTTCTCTTCAAGAAAGTTGAACACTTCTTCAATTGTCAGTTTGTTGTTCATATTTTCAATGTGATCGCCACATCACTTAACATTCTTTCTTTAGCACTCTTATAAAAATCTTTCTTGATCTCAAACCCATAACTGCTACGATTCATTTCTGCGGCTGCCCTTAGTGTTGAACCGCTACCCGCCACTGGGTCGATCACTACATCACCGTAATCAGTGAATATTCCGATCAACTTTTTCAATACCGGAATCGGCTTTTGTGTTGGGTGTAACTTTGGGTAACTGTTATCTACTTCCCAGTCAAACCAATTCATCACCATGCGCCCGTCATTGTTGAACTTTGGTAACTTATCACGATATAGCACTAAGGCATATTCAGTAGCGCCAACGATCTTCATGTTTGCTTTCAACACTTGCGAACTCGACTTTTTTATGAACACTAACGGATAGTAATTGTTGAACCCGTATTTTTTAGCATATTCAATGACCATTGTCATTTGTTGAAAGGCACAGAACACGATCATAGCGGGCGCCTTTCCCGTTTCCTTCGGCTCTTTAATGAGCATTGATGAGCAGAAGTGCATGAACTCCGCAATTCTGAAATCTTCATCAGTATCGAAGAACGATTTACCGGCTTTGTCTGACGCACCGTTTTTATTATCACCGTCAACATACCATTCAAGACTTGACGCATAAGCATTGTTACCTAAGTTGTATGGAATATCTGCGATAACAAGTTGCGCCTTTGGTATGGCATAACTTTTGTAATTCTGAAAGTGATCGTTGAATAACTCACACTTAATATCTCGATCGTTTTTTAACTTCTCATATTTATCTTCCATTTTGATCTCGATATTGTTTTTTAACATCTTGCACCGCTTTGTTTAAGCCACTGTGCGCAACATATTCATTCAAGTAGATAACTATTCCAGTTTTGTTAATTTCTGCGACCTTGCGATTCATACCGAGTCTGTCGAGTGCATACAGATGATTCGAATCACGTTCGATGCGTGGAAGTGATACCCAATTGATTAAGTTGCTATCACGGTTCTTTTGGAACTTTACGATCTCGACCAGATTTACTAATGGTTTGACTTCTTCCGGCTCTTTTTCAATGACTAATTTCATTTTGGATTCCCATTCTTCTTCGACATTTTTTACATCGCAGAATTTTTTATAATCTGCATTTAGTAATTTAGCAATTCTTTTTACTTCTGCAATTGTTAGATAATTCTTTCGTTTAGAAACTGCACTTGTAATTCTAAAAAATGGAACGTCACAATTTGATGATATTTTAGTTATTGTGATTTTATTAGCCTTGCATATATCTCTGAACTCTTGTTGAAACAAGCGAACCCTACAACTATCAGTAATTACCATTTTAGCAACTCTGGATTCTCATAGATGTTGCCGATGACTTCCATAACGCTAACATTCTTGGGAATTAGTTTATATCCGCTATACCCGCCTGCACTATTGCCGTGTGTTCTTAATCTGCCAAGAACTAATCCACAGTCAGTTGGTGAACAATCATTATCGTGATAGAATATTTCAAACGAGTTAAATGAAGTTTTCTCCCACTCTGTTTTTGCTGGCATTCTCAATATATCCCCTTCGTAAATCTCTTTACCGTTCTTATCATGTAGTCCTGTGAATTGCATTAACTCGATACATCTTGAATCAGGTGTATGAATAAATATTTCGTTATATGGAATTGACCACAAATAATCTTCACCAACCATACTTTTTGATAATATATCCCATGCCCTAAACTTTATAATTCTCATTTATTTTCCTTTTAGCGCTTTTATGCGTTCTTTCAGTTTCTCTTTTTCTTCGTCTGATACTGTCGTCTTATCTTCATAGACTGGTAGCACATCTTCACGATCATTCCGTTTTTGTTTCTTTGACATCGGATAGACGGTCAACCAATTATTCATAATACTTTGGTTGATACAGTCGATCGGACTCTCACCTTTTGCAATCAGTCCATCAATTCCGGTACAGACCATTTGACGTGCTTTGTCGGTCATTGGCTTTTTGATCGCCTTTCTCATCTCATCAAAATTAGTAAGAGCTGTGAGTAGTTCATTATTGCCATTTGAATATGATTCAAAGACACTTCCAACCCTCAGTATTAAATCTTTATTCTTTACTTCTTTAGTTCTATACTTCTTGGTAGTTGCGATTTCGCGGCGATTTTCAAAAGATTCCGAAGAGATTTCGCCGTCAACTTGCTTGTCATTGTCCTTGCTAACGTCACTATCAGTACATTGATATTTCGCCCAGTTTATAACGGTTATTACAGTTTTATCGTTTGTCACTTTCTTTGTCAATTCGCCTGTCAAAATCAAGTGAGAAATGGAAGATTTCACCTTCGATTCTGTGAGACCTAATTCAAGTGCTAATTTCTTATAACTTGTTGGAAATGAACCTTTTTTTATATCCATTCCCTTCCATACAAAGTCATTCCAACTTGCCTTTATAAGACAGTGCAGAAACACAGATTTTGTATTTTGATTGGTGTACCATTCCCACTTTTCAATGCTTTCAAACAACTTAATATATCTCATAAAAACTTACTCCTTCCATATTTCTTTGATATTTACCACCGTTTTGTCCACCATATCGTATACTTTCGACGCTGTGATTTTGATAATCTGACTATCGTCTGCATACGCTAATTTATTCAAACCATCAGTCACACACTTTATTAGGTTATCAAGATCAGGTTTAACAGTTGGCACTATGCGTTTAGATGATTTAGGTCGTATGAAGAAGAAAATCAATTCAATCTCTAAGGGTCCAGTCAATAGATCGGCACCGAGATATTTTTCTAAGTACGAGTACCGGACTAGATTCTCATAGGTGACTGTTTTCTGCGGTGTATAGGTATGATTCCGAGTTACTCTCGGCCGACCTTTAGCAACGGGACGACCGAGTATTTCGAATTGAATCATCAGAACGGACTCCCATTCAATTCAATGACCATTCCTGATGCCGCTGCTACCGTCGAGATTCCTGTACAATCTTGAATTTCTTCGACCATTCTTCGCTCATATGAATTCGTGTCTGATAGATGAATCAAGATAATCTTCTTTGTATCGTTATGTTCGCACTTGCCTAGAAACTTTTTGCACGTTTCTAAACTCATGTGATACTTCGGCGCTGTATATCCGCCATTAACTCTATTTTCCATCACGACACTATCGATGTAATTGCACTCAACCATGTAGTAATTGATATGAGTGAATCTGTAATCTAGGTAGGCACTGTCGGTAATGAACACGAGTGTTTCATGATAGACTGAATCAGTGATCATGAACCCCAGTGGTTCCGCAGCGTTATGACTTACGGCGAATGGATAGATGAGTACATTCGGTTTCATTGATACAATACAGCCACCTGTTAGCACGTTGATTTTGAATCGAGTTGTTATTCCGAGTTTTTCATAAGTGCCTTTAGATGCGAATACATGAAGTCCTGCGTCGATATATTCATTGATGTATTTAGAATGATCGCCATGCTCATGAGTAATCAGGCAACCGAGTACATCCGACCATCGACCGGGAAACGCCTTAGCAAACAACTTGTAAGGCATCCCGGCTTCCAGTAAGAGTATCTGGCCATTCTCAAATTCAAGTGCATAGGCATTACCTGAACTCGATGAACCAAATACCGTTAGTTTCATAGACCGAACGGTGACGGTTCTGACTTAGGTTTCGGTTCTTCGACTACTTCCGGCGAGATCGTTTGACTGAATGCCGTTTCGGGAATCTGAATCTGATCGGTCGTTTCTTCATCGTCAGCCACATAGCCTGACTCAATGAAGTTTTTGACCAATAACGGTGTATCGTCAGATGAATTTATAATGAGTTTTAAGGCACGGCCGATCACTGTTTTCTTTGCCATCTGATCAGGAAACTCTTTATGTACCGCTTGACCTGTTTTAGATTTGTTCCATGCAGCTTGAATTTGCCCTTTGTCCATGATTTCCCAACGAACACCGCCGTTTTTAAGTTTAATAATGCAATAGGCGCCAATGATCGAATCCGCTGTTATCGTTGCATCAAAATTGCGTTTGCGTTTATGTTCGATAATGCGTTCCTCCCCATTGATAATTTCGGTTTCAACTTCATCACCTTTAAGAATTACTTGCGGAATGACATCGGCGACATTGGCAAACCGTTTGGCCACCGCCAGAGTTCCAAAATACGAACGTTGGAATTGAAGTTGGTTTCCATAGATAATGAAATATCCTTGCTTCTTATCAACATTTAGTCCTTGAACGATCATGCTCTTAATTGCATATACGATCGAACTCTGTTCGCATACCGACAATGCCGGCTTTTTATCTTTGTCTACAACAGTCAGGATATTCAGATAGGCAGATTGAATCGCATTACCAACCGCATAATCTTGTGGAATCGAGAACGCATTTTCAGAGATCAGTTTATCAATATCAGATTGAACGTATTCGGTGATTGTAGCCTTGTGTACTGCAGGCGCTGCGACCTGTGATTTAGTTGTGTTTTCCATGATTATTTACCTTTGCTTTCTTTTGCGTTTCCGCATTCATTAACCAATTATTTTTTATAAGTAAGCACTACTTTCCTTAGTGGCAATGTTGCACCATAGAATTTGACAATATCCTTTAGGCTTTCTTTTTCAACCTGTATTAATTTGTCAACAACTCCTGAACGATAACCGTTTTTAGTATTGACAATAACCATCGAACCGCTGACAAGAACAAGGTCTTCACATTCAAACAAATATTGTTTTTCGCCTTGTTCAACAACGGCTACCCACGTCTTTTTTAACACTTCCGCCATACTTCCTAACTCTGGTTTAGGTTGAACTGGTGGAAGTCCAAACAAGGCTCTTGCATCTTTCATTGATATACGTTCTTCGTTAGGCAATATATATACATATTTACAATTAGTTACCAATTCGAACAAATTTTCATTCCAAGCAGAATCAGAACATATACCGTTGATATCTCGTACAAACATGTAGTTAACGAGTGCATTATCTTCTTTTACAACTTTATAGAGTTCTCCTTTTTGTGGGACTATGTTATTGCTTTTAAAATCTTTACCACTATCAATGCACTTTACTGTATCGCCAATTTTATATTTCATTTTTTTGTTTCTCCTTACACTTTTGTTAGTGTTGAATAGGCTTCATCTGCATACATACTGATTATTTGTGACGTTGTAACCACTGGTAATGTCAAACTCTCACGGTTATCAATGATGATCGGCGATTCAATGCCGTAGGTCGCTTGGAATGTTCCAATGATGTCAATTCCGCTAAACAGTTTCTCACCGGTCGATTGTGCATCGTAGGGTTTACCATCAAGCAGCGCATCACATACTTGGCGATAACCACCGTTGACTTGTTGCTCGAATAAGCGCCATTTGATACGAGTGAAGTGCGATGATAGTTGACGTTCGAATTCTTCATTCTTCTCTTTTTCCAATTCTTCACACAAGTAGACCAAATCTTTGAAAGCGTTCTTCAATTCAAGTAACTTCTTCTCACTGGCCTTTAATGTGTCGATTCTTGCTTGTGTGTTCTTCTGCGATTCACAGGCACCGAGTCGGCGATTCTGGTCATTGATCATGGCTTGTAACTGATTGCGTTTCGCCAGCATTTCGGTGATTGCTGTGCTGCTGTTTGTTGCCTGATAATAGGTATCGGCAATGGCCTTGTATTTACTGATGTCGGATTCGAAGTCCGCCACCAATAATGAGTTGATGAATTGACTTTCGAATACATCACCGACTTTAACTAATGTTTCTTCCGATGATTTCATGTGTTCAAGTTCTTCGGCAGCTTCGGCGATCTGTGCTTTCAACATTGAGTTATTTGCTTGTTGCGTTTCAATGTCGACTTTGCACTGTGTTCCATCTTCAATGATCTTTTCAATCTTCGTTTTATGATCGTTCAACCAATTCTCTTTTGCGGTGAGTAGCGTCGTTTGCAGTTCACTCTCAGGTATACTTTGGCCGCACGTCGGGCATACTGTTAATACGTTCGGTTCTGCATACTGTTCGGCGTTGACACTCTTGTATAGATTCGTAAGTCGCAAGTGTTCGTTCATCAGACTTCGAATGTTTGATGATAACAGATTCTCATTGTTTTTAAGCAACAATAGTTTTGCTTCGACACTGGCAATTTTGTACTCGCCATCTTGTCGCGCACGAGCGATTTCAGAGCGTTTTAAGAAGTATTGTGACTGGCATGAGTCTTTGTATGCGTTTAACTCTTTCTGCTTGTCACGCATACTGTTTTCAGCGGTGAGTACTTCTAACGGTTTCTCTGCCGACTTCGGTTCAGTGAGCGAATTCAATTCTGCCTGATAGCCGAACATTAGAGACTTGATGACATTCTCATCGAGATCATTAACCAGTGTTCTCGTCAACTCATCAATCTGATACGGAAGCCGTTCGATTTCTTCTTTGTTCTCTTTGGCTTTCTGCGCCATGTATTCTTTAAATTGAGCAAAGTTCTTATTTTTGTTGATGTCTTTATTCCATTCGATCATAAGCGGTGAATAGATCGCTTTTGCTTTTAAACTGTTCTCAACTTCGGATTCGGACCCGACAAACTCCATCAACTTTTCTCTGCGCTTTTTGGCATCAATCTGTGTCATGAAATAGGTCGGACTGGTCAGAAGTCTGAATGTATCTTCCGCAACGATTGAACTGACTGAATCAGCGTACTCTTTTGTTTTGGTCACTGAATCGTTGTAATAAAGTGTCTGAACGTTTCCGTCTAACACCGGGATTGAGGATCCGCGTTTCAACACCCAGTTTTCTTCTTGTTTCCGTCTGAATATGTGATGTTCGCCATCGACGGACAGATCGAGAACTACATCAATGATGATGTTATGAATGTCGTTCCCTTGACCGTCTTTGCGTTTCACCGGGAATGTACTTGAACCGGTCGAATCCTTGTTGAACAGTACCCAATTGATCGCATCCGCTATGCTAGTCTTACCGGTACCGTTGGCACCTTTGAAATAGGTTGTCGTTCCGAATTCCACGTTCAAGTTCTCAATGCCCTTGAAGTTGGATATCTCGATCTTATTAAAAATTACTTGTTTCATGTTTGTTTCTCTTTCATTTAGATACTTGCGTTCAGCCATTCCATCATGATGCTTTTACTCTCAAATTCTTCTTGCCACGATTCACCGCAGCTGTTATCAATGGCGATATATAGTCCGTTGCTTTTAGTCCAGAACTTGCCGATTGGTTTCCCAGTTTCGATGATCTGTGTTGCTTGTTGCTCGTCAACTTCGATAATTTCATCGTTCATTGCAGTGACTCCAATTGCTCAAGTAAGATCGCTGTTCTCTCGCCTTTGTCGTATCGCTTCATATATTCGACTGCTTGAATGGCACCGGTGATGTCTTCTCTATCGGCCGCTTCTTGCATTTTATCTAGGCAATGTTGTACGGCTTTCACCCATCTTACGATTTCCATTATTTGCGACCATTGCAGCGAGATAGAAACGCTTCGATTTCATCCGATGTGATTCCCAGTTCGATACATTCGAGAACATCTACATCGTCAATTGCCGACGTCTTAGAAACACGTGATATATATACTTTTTCGTCGATGATATGGTCGTGCAGTTTGTTATTTTCACAAATAGTTTTATTTAATATCAATTCAAGATATGATGCTTCATCCCTTTTTTCTTTTAATCGATCACGAAGCCAGTTTATTTCATTATTCAATATGTCATATTCTCTTTTTTCAATGACTACGAATCCAAGATTCTTTAATTTCGCCATTAGCTGTTCACCTTTGCGAGATATGCGTCGATTTCTTCGTTTGCGATGCCATAGTCATTCTTAAGAATTGCTCTACGAACATTGTGTATAGTCCATTCTCCTTTATTCCTTCCTGTTACCATCTGATTTATTTTCCATTCACGAACTGCGATATTGCTCAATTGTTCCTTCTGTATCTGCTCTGCGTATTCAATAACCTTATTTTGCAGCTCCTTATTTGTATCTCTCAAATCGTTATATTCACTAAGCGACATCGTTACTGTTGGTTCCATTAGCTATTCTCCTTTGAGTATTTAATTAGTTCACCAATTGTGTAGCAATCTTCATCTGACCATTTGATAGATTCGAACAGTGGATGATATGTCATATAGACATCATCTCCATTCCACGATTCCCAGCACGATTCATCTTTTGCTGGTTTAATTTCATATATTCCTATTAAATTATCTTCATCTTTTGCTATCCACCAATCTTGTGGAAACCATTTCAGAAACTCGCATTCATCTTGTGTTAGTAATGGAAGTTTCTTTACTTCACGAATTTCAAAATAATTGCGCATTAGGTCATTGACCGTAAAAAATGTATCATTTATAACAAACATTTTTGGATTATCTAGCCATGATAGCTGATTCCAATTTAACTGATTGATATTGTAATCTCCCTTTACTTCAATCTTAATATCTCCACGAATTGCTCTTGCGAGTAACTCTAATTTTTCATCAATTTTCATTATTCTTCGCCGCCTTTCTTCCAAAGCCGTTTCTTACACTCTGGGCAATACTTTGGACCATAGTTTTTATATTCATATCCACATCTTGGGCATTGATGTAATTCGTCGGGCGTAGAATCTTTACTTACTGTCATTCCCATTCCCATTAAATTCATCATGAGTGCTACCTTTACGGCTTCATTCATTTGTCGTTTGTTCACGATCATCTTCCTTTCCTGCAATCATTAACCCAATTACTACGATTCCTACACAAGCACCAACCATTGCACCGAAGATAAATGTAATTACATAGGTCATATTATTCACTCTTCCATTCGAGCGCTTGACCACAGCATTGGCAGAAATCAGGTTTAAATACTTTCATGATTGAATTTCCACAATACGGGCAAGAATAGTCGGTTCCGCCGTGATAATTACAATCAATAATTATTTCTGTTGGTGTTGCTCTATCAACAACTTCTTTGAATGACTCAAAGTGTTTCGGCAAGTCTTCAATTTTACCAATAACTAATCCCTTTGGAATTATTGAACCAATTACTTCGTATGCTTCTTGATATTTATTCTCCATATTTTTTCTTTCCGGCTCGTTACTCGATCGCCATTATGCTTGTGATGCTTCCTTGAAAAACATCGTTGAAATTCCCTGATCTGAGTATGCTTTTTGGTGTTACTGCTACGTCGATGATGAATTCGATCATTGATCCGTCCGATGCTTGACATGGTTCTTGCTTTTGCTCTCCCACGATTGCGTTAATGCTTTTACCACTGTCGAACGATATGAGATATTTTGTGCCGACAGGTCCGTACTGGGCGCTCATAGCCACCATGATGTATTTATTGTCAATCAACCGAACACCGAAGTTTTTATCAGTAGTTGCTACTTGTTGTAACTTCCATTGAGTCGATGAGTGATTCGTAATCGTTCGGAAGTCCATGTATGATTTGAATATCGAAGTTGAACACACATTTCTGTAAATGTAAGTAGGCGTTGACTTAATCGCCGCTATCTCGGTTTGTAGCGTTTCTACTGACACCCATAATTTAGCGTTCTCTGCTTGTTCATCTTCGAGTTGAATCTGTGCGCTTAGCAATTCCATTTCGGTGTTCATCTTGATGAGTGTTACCGATACGACTACAACCAGTAATGCGAAGATTATGGTTAGCCAACTTCTGTTAGATAGTTTCATTTGTTTCTCTTTTCATGTATAATTAGTTGTGTTCCCACACGTGATACCTATTCGAGTAGGTATCTTTTTTATGCCTCATTCTCTTTTGCAATCGTTCTTCTTATGAAATCAAGTCCTGACTGGTACACGACCGTTTTGATGTTGATCTGAATGGTTCCATCAGGTTTCGCATATTTCTGTTCAATAACCCGGAAGTAACCTTGATCGACATACTTTTGATACGGAACATTGTTTGATTGAAGGATTTTCTTATTCCGTAGTAGCTCGAACAGATTATTTCTTCCAAATCCACTAATGTTCAGAACCTTTGCACACGTTGCCATGTCGATTGCGTTCTTACTTGATGTAACTTGATCAAAGAATTCTACCTTCGGCTTATCCAGTGCGATTTTCTTATTGAAACTATCGATTGTTGACTGTGCTACTCGCAGCGCTCTCGCCATGATTTTTTCCGGTGTATTCCATTCACGTTCGACATTGATAAAATATTGTCTGACTTCTTTGCCTTTTTCATTGCGCTGAATCATTGCGATCTCTTTCGCCATGTCAACTGATATTTGGTAATCGTCTCGTGCGACTTCTCGTGTTCCTTCTGTTTGAACATACTCATTTTTGAGTAAGTTGAAGTCAGTTCCTTCTTCAAATCCATACTCTGCCATTCTTGGAAACCAGTCGTTGAATCTTGTCGGAACATCTAACATTTGATGTAATTCTCTTGCGCTGACGGTAATCCGGTCGTTTTCGGTTCTAATTTGTAGTTGTTCCATTTTCTTTTTCCTTTCTAAAATCGTCTGCGATCATCACAATGTCAGCCCATGAGATCAGAACGATCGTTCCGTCTTCGAATTTGACCATTGGGGATCCGCTGAATGTTGCCATCAACTGGATGTTCTTTTCACCCAGATCGTCAACCTTACCGTAGCCAATTGACATACCGCCGGGTATGCTTTTCGTGATTTCCATTTACTTGTTCCCCTTCTCTGTTGACAGTGTGAATATTAATAGTTCGATCCGAACCTTTAACCCTTTCAAGTCATGTAATATTTTTTCATTAGATCCATACTCACAAATTCTGTAATTAACTCTTAGCAATGCACCCTCGATTTTATCAATATCATTTAGTGTGATTAGACACGCCAATTCTTGATTGCTTGTCATAATGCCTTACTCGCTAATGCAACGATACCTACAACGATAAGCGCCATCGTTGCAATCAACAGGAACTCTGTCCATTTGTTATTCGGTTGTTCTGATACTGGTGATTCTGTGTTGTCGAGATTAGTTGTAAATTTATGCATTGTGATTCTCCTTTATTCCGAGATACTCAATTACATTGGCTCTCGGTGCTTTCGTTTTATTCGGTATGTAGTAACCTAAATTTTCAATTCTCTTGTTAACTTCTTCTCGTATTACTTTTGCTTTCTTCATGCTACATTGTGCTAGTTCGGCAATCTCTGTTGTATTTACCCATAAGCTCATAGGCGATTCTCCTTTCAATATTTAACACTTTGTTAAGTGACAGGGCATAAAAAAATACCGCACCGTTGGTGATTTTTTTATCGACTTATCTGATCGTATCGCTTTCCTGATAGTTTTATCAAGATGTCGATTTCATCAGCGTACCACTTAGTTTTTCCCGATTCTTTAAGGGCATACTTTTGGCGGCTCATCTTTAATAGTTTGCCCATTTCGGTTTGGTTTAGTCCCATTCCAACTCTAATTTGTGCAACTGTAAACTTGTCCATATTTTTCACTTCCTTTCTGTATATTTAACGATTTGTTAAGTTCATAATTCCATAATAAGCGTTTATTTTACATAAAGCAAGTGAATTTTAACGATTTGTTAAATTTTTATTGCAACATGAAAAAAATGCTATATAATATGGTTATGAAATGAAAGGTGGTGCAGTATGGATAAAATTAGAGTAAACGAAATAGCCGAACATTTGCGTAAACTTAGAAAAAGTAACCACTTGACACAAGATGAAGTTGCTAAACAATTAGGTGTTTCGTTCGTAGCCATTAGTCATTATGAAACTGGTAAACGCAGAGTAGATGTTACTGTTTTAGAAGAATTAGCAACCATCTATCACACTACGGTAGATCAAATATTATCTGACAGTAAGATTCAATAATTATCATTATTTTTTACCCCCGTAAATTAATTATATTGTATCACTTGTATATACAAAATCATGATGTAAATACATAATTTTGTTACATGGATAAAATAAAATCATGTCTACTATTATGGGTAGACAGAAAGGAAGAAAAATGTATGTCAATATCGACTGGTAAGAATAAAGAAGGTGTCTATTATGTTCATATCCGAGATCCGTTGATACCCAATCAATCACACCAAAAGAAGATAGAGAATCGCAAGTGGCGTACGCAACGAGAAGCAAGAGCTGTTGGTAAGGCATATATGCTTGAACTATCTAAAAGTAACGGTGTGCTTACCTACCAACGGTTATATGACATATACCTTGAAGAAGAAAAACACAGGTTAAAGGAATCAACATTGACAAGTATACACTTCGCCCATCGTAAATTGTTACCGAGATTCGGAACTATGAACATAGATGATATTAACCATCAAGAAATTATGAAGTGGCGCAGCGAATTATTGACTGGTAGAAAATTGAACGGTGATTTAATGAGTAACGGATATATCGAGAAGCTTCAATCAGTATTTAAACGAGTATTAAACTGGGCATACAAGAATTACAAGATAAAAGAAAACCCATATCGGCTGTCTATCATAAAACATAAAGGTGAACGTAAAAAAGTAATCTCCTACTACACTCCGAAACAGTATGATATATTCTACTCGATGATTCAGAATCAAGAGTATGAAACAGCGTTCGATATGTTGTATTGGCTAGGAATCAGAATAGGCGAACTCATGGCATTGAAAGTTAAGGATATTGATTTCACCGATAATGTCGTTCGTATCTATAAGACATGGAATTATGTAGCACACATAGAAACAACGCCTAAGACCGATAACTCGTACAGGGACATTGTTATGACCGACCGAGTGCATAACGCTCTACAAACGCATATACAAGCGTTGTCGAAGAACTATCTGTATAGTAGAGAAACATACTTGTTCGGATTCGATGATCCGTATGCGTTGACTACATTTATTTGGCACTTGGAAAGAATCTATAAGAGTGCTGGACTTCCTAAAATTACGCTACATGGGTTTAGGCACTCAAACATATCACTATTGATTAGTCTAGGTTATGATGCGTTTGAGATTTCTAAGCGTTCAGGTAACTCTGTGTTGCAAATAAACAACCGTTACGGACACTGGTTCAAGGAATCTCAACAGAAGATGGTCAACTCGCTAAACGATTTTGAAAGAAAATGCTACGATTCTGTTACGAATCTACCACACGACATAAAGAAAAGCACCTAATTAAGGCGCTTTTTTACTGTGTGCTAAGGTTCAAATACAAC
>JGI24146J20443_1000390_pt1 | contig 35548 bp, 34 predicted proteins | sample BarGraIncub1131A_FD_20443 | JGI IMG/M metagenome (IMG submission 20443) | reverse complement strand
TATAGCTGGTATGATTTCATTAGTTTTAAAAGTATTTTTTCATATGAGTTTGTTGTTAAGGAAAGAACTCTAATTTTGTTTGACAAACCAATTCAGCTATAGTTAAATAAACCTACAAGGAAAAAATTTAAAATAACAAAAAACTCAACACAAAAGGCTTTACTCTTATCGAATTGATCGTCGTTATCGCAATTTTAGCAATATTAGCGCTTATCTTAGTTCCTTCGATTACCGGATACATTGCTAAAGCTGATTCAGCTAAAAACCAAGCGAATGCAAGATCAGAATACTCACGTATCGTTTTGAAAACCTGGACTACAAACGGAGCTCTGAAACGTCGTAATGGAACAACGCCGATTGTTACAACAGTTCAATATCCATTAACTTTGGCGATGAACTGTACAGCAACTTTTTCGCTAACGAATGTAACAGCATTCTCATGTATAGTTGGATCTTCTACTTGGAGTGTTGCTAACGATTTCACGACAACACCGTGATTTGAGTTTCTTCTATAGAAGTTAGACAATCAGATGGCAAGCTATTGCCATACTTTTTATTATAATTGAGTTGTATTAACAACTAATTTCAGTTGAAAATAGAACCAATTGATGAATCTGTTTGATAATCAAGATAATTGCACTTTTTTGTTTCAGGTGTATAATTAATTTGAATAAGTATACCTATAAATAGTTGATAAAGGGGTGATTCTTATGGGGAAATCTAAAAAGATAATGAATCAACGAGGAGTCAGTTTGATTTTCGTAGTTTTGGTATTGATTGTCTTAAGTATTCTGTCTGTAGCAATATTTACATTATTTACAAGTAATATGGCGCAGGCTAGATCTCAACAGGAATCTATTCGTGTACATTATGTAGCTATTGCAGGGGTAGATGTTACTATGGGTGCCCTAATGCAAGATAACAGATCATTGTTAACGAATTACTTCAACAAAGCAATTACCGTATCTGTTGCCGATCTTTCTGATCGAATCGATCTTGACAACGGCTACGCAGATATTGTCGTAAGCAGTTATATACTTGACAGTGAAAGATGGGTACTGATTACGTCAACCGGACATCTATCGGAAAAGCCAAATACAATTCGTGTTATTAAGATGAATTTCCGTATCGAATATCCTCAGATTCAGAATTGGGAATAAAAAAGCGAGGTGAAAGCAATGAGAGCCATCAACAAAAAAGGTTTTACACTCTTGGAAGTAATTGTTGTCCTCGCAATATTGGGAACCGTCATGTCAATGATTTCCGGTTTGCTATTTTATGGTTTTGATGTTTTTCAACTGACGTCCAAAGATTACCAAGTGCAATCGGATGTTCGTTTATTTATGGAAAAAACCAATAGTTTGGTTCGTTATTCACGTGCTTTATTTGCTGTTCCTGATGTGACTTATTTGGACGCCGAATGGAGTTACATTGGGTTAAACAGTGATCACACGATGTTGATCAATTACAAGTGGGATGCCGCGAGTAGTACGCATATTCAAGAAGTGATGGCAGGTCCGTATGAAGGGATCACCTTCAATATTGGTTTTGAAAAAACAAATAATTTATCGAAAGATAACACGCTAAGAATGTATTTGGAATCTTTTACAGCCGATGGTGCTGTTAAGCGTTATGAAATCAAGAGTGGATATGAAGCTCTGAATTCACTTCAGGTTATCAACTATGGAACATTGACTAATCCCGCTACAGCACTTGCCTATCGCGAAGAACAATATTCTTATGAGAATTTCAAGTTGGTCGTAAATATTGCGATGGTACTGGATGTTTCCGGTAGTATGGGTTCTGGTTTAGTTAATCCTAATGGTTATATATCATCAAGTAATCCTTCACGTATCAGTGTTTTAGTTGCCCAAAGTAAATTACTTGTTGCTCAATTTGCGCAGAATACCAATACGGATGTCTCAATCAACATGTCATTGGTTCCTTTCTCAAGTTATGCGAAGACACCAAGTATCTTTTATGATATCAAAAATGCTACTCAAAAAAGCTCGTTATTAAGTAAGATAAATGCATTAAGTGCAAACGGCAATACCAATACCGGAGATGGATTACGTAGAGCCTATTATGAATTACTTGATAAACAGACGGCTGATTTGGCAAGTGCAACTTCAGATACGTTGGTTAAAAATTATACGATTATATTAGTAGATGGAGATTCAAATCACTCTTCGATGGATAATACATCTACAACAAAGACTGTATGTACAAGGTATAAGAATGGGGTATGTACTAGAACACAACAACAAACAACATGGGACCAATTTTATTTCGATGCGGATGGAACAATCAATAATTGTACATTTACATCATCAAACAATAATTGTGCACCGGGTTATGTTTATAGTGTATCCCAAGCAAACGAGTATGTTGGTTTGATGGGAGAGAAATTGAGTAATCCTGATTTTGTATCAAATTATCTCATTTCGTTTGCAACTGACGTATCTGCATCGCAGATCACCTTTATTGCGAATTCAACAAACCTTCCTGCTTCTCGCATCTATTATGCAACAGATGCCGATCAATTAGGTTTATCATTTACAGAAATCCAAATGTCGATAACGAATGATTTATGGCAATTCTTAGGACCTAAATTAGCTGAAGTAGTTAACTAGAGAGGGGATTATATGAGTAAAAAGAAGACAAAAGGGTTTACGTTAATCGAAGTAATTCTGTCCATAGCAATTTTTGCGATTATCAGTGTCGGTTTTTTAGGTATGTTTTCAACGGTATTTATTCAAACCTATAGATCTACTGCCGTTACGGAGGCTGCGTTTCTTGCACAACAAGAGATTGAAGATCAGATTGCCAGCGTAAAGAGCGATCTGGAAAATAATATCACACCGACCGGACTAACAAGCAGCACGATAGAGTTGTTCTCCGGTACGAATCTGCGAAATGTTGTTGTCTATCATCTACAACAAGAGGTAACATCTGATCAAGTTCTGGAGACATATATAGCTCAATCCCGAGCTCCTTTACTTCAAACACCAAACATTACAAGTGCAGTTACCATTGCTGCATTCTCAAGTTCTACAAAAGTAACTTATCCTAATATCGGAATGCCAAGTCTATCGGTTGATCTGGAAAATGATCTGGTTGTTGATAATCCAGGTTACTTGATAAGATATCTTTATTATTGGTATATTTCTAACCCCGGTTATTATTTGCCAAGCAGTCCGCCTTCGTTCCCTGACAATTATCAAATAATTACTGATCATACCTCAAGATTGATTTCAGAAGTACCGTCAAGCTATTCGGGAAGATTTCTTAAATTAGTAGTAACACCTGTCGGTGAAAAAGGTCAAATGGGAACCTCCGTTGAGAGTAATGCGTTGTACATTTCATCAATGCCNCTCAATGATAATGTAATTTTACATCTTGATTCAAATTATATTAATAAAGATGATGCGGTACAAGTTAGGAGTGCTACATCTGGTGGTTTGGTCTACAATTATATTAAACAGTGGAATGACCTTAGTACTTCAGCATTAAATCTTACGCAGACGACTACAAGCAGTCAACCAATCTTTTATCAATATACATTAGGGGCGGATACATTATTAGAAAGAAAAATTCAAGGTTCGTTGGGTTTCGCAACTGGAACGAATATGAGCTTAAAAACAGGTACGACCCCCAATATTGGATCTCTGGCGAACATGACAGTTTACATGGTGGCGAAGTTTGACCCAACATACCCGGTTAGTTCAACAATATTCCAAACCAAAGCAACATCTGCCGGAAGCAATCGATGGACACTCANTACGGACGCTAATGGGAATCTTACACTTGTAAGGTATTTAGACACTACCTCATCAACTAAAACCGTCGCTACTATTGATGATACCTATATGGATGGGAATTGGAAAGTAATAAAACTGGACATATGGCAAAATCAACTGTCAATCAAAATCGATGATGCGACCCCAGCAACATTAACAGGATTTACAACAACNTCNGTTATGCAGTTTACNGATTTCAAGATCAACTTNAATANTAACTTGTCGATTGCTGAAGTAGTTGTTTTCAACAACATGCAAGCGACAGACTCTGCCGAAGCGATTGCAATGTATCAATATTTAAATGAGAAATATAANCCAAGTTAAATTATAATAAGANTGGNTAACGTTAATTGACAANTATTCGGGATGGAAGGTAGCTTCCATCCTTTTTTATCCAAAACAGGATCTAGCAAGAGATTTGTATAAAAAAAATAACTGAGATTGCCTTATGTAGATAAAATACAAAATTGGTGTGAAATTTCATTTTAATTGGGAAGTAGCCATCTTTTGTTGATTATACCTACACAGTCAATTGTAACTATCAATAAAATAGCATAAAATGAGAGAGAACAAGAATATAAGACAAGGGTGAAAAATGAAATATCAACACAGAAAAATCGGGATGACACTAGTTGAAGCAATTATCATTTTGGTTGTTTTTTTGTTCATTTCAATTTCGATATTCCCTGCATTTCTTATGGCTACCAAACTCAACATGGTGTCTCTGGCAGCGAATGTGACTGACATCAGTGCCCAGCAACAGATAGAATCACTTTATAGTTACAGTGCCACAGGTAAGCTTGCAGATGCATTGATTACACTTCAAAAGTCGTATGAAATCGTAACGGATGGAAATACGATTACCTTAACAAAATCAGATACGATCACCAGCACAATAATCATACTTGAAAAAGATAAACCGGCCGGGGGCATGACTTCTACTAAAATTACTGTTTCTTTGGTTGATAATGAGAAGCAATTAATTCCAAGTCATATTGAAACGATTCTTGTTTTTCAATAATCGGTTAACAGATAAATGTATTTGTAGAAAATTAATACCATTTAAAGAGAAAAGAGACTGACATCGAATTGATGTCAGTCTCTTTTCCATCATCTAACAACTACCAGAGTATATAAAATTTCTGAAGGAATGACAGACAATGGATTGTATTTATCAAAAAGTGATATTTATTGATCAACTGAAGAGTGAAAAATACCATTGAAATATTGAAGTACCGAAGAGGAAAGCTACATAAAGTCCGATACAAAGAAATGGGCCGAATGACATCATCGATTTTGCTTGTTTCTTTTTGAACAGCAGAAGAAAGGATGCGGCAATTCCGCCTAAGATGATTCCAATCAAGGAAGCAACAACGATCGATTGTACACCGAGGAAAAATCCCCCGGCAGCCATCAGCTTTATATCTCCGCCGCCTAATCCTTGCGTCAGATAAGCAATGATGAAAAAGGGAATACTGATGATTAATGCACCAAGTAAATGATCAACTAAATTAGCTTTTAGAAACAGGATGTTGATCAACGCAAGGCCAATGATGATCAAGTGGAAAGTGTCATAAATATCCATGGTGTCAAAATCGATCATGGCGATCACAACCAATACAGCACTGAAGATAAGTCCCAGGAGGGTCATAAAGTTATAGCCGTAAACCAGAAAAACTCCCAGAAATAAACAACCTGTTAAAAATTCAATCACCGGATAGCGGAATGAAATTTTAGCTTTGCATGCCCGACATTTACCTTTGAGAAAGATAAAACTCAGAATCGGTATTAGATCATAGGATCGAATAGGTGTCGAACACTTTGGGCAGTGGGATGAACCGACAACAATAGATTCATGATGTGGAATTCTGTAGATACATACATTCAAAAAAGAACCAATGATGCATCCGAATAAAAAAGTAACCGTTGCAAAATATGTGTGCATTAGAAATCACCTTTCATTTACTTCTATATTATAAAGAAATGAATTTCAAAAAGAAAGAAAATAAGGACATGTTACGAATTTCTACGAACTATGAATGAATCGTGAGAGATATCGAAGTGTGTATACTTAAACATCACGGCTGATTACTAATTTTTTTGTCTTTTTTGCTGAGTCACCGACTAACAGACCTAGAAAGATCCAAAAAATATAAGCAACGGATACAACACTGATATTGAAAGTCGCTTGAATTAAATAACCAATAACGGAAGCGAATAAAGCTAAGTAAATGGGATTTTCTTTTAAGCGAATGATCCCTGTTTTCAAACACAGACTCACAAAGCTCAGATAAGCGATCAATGAAGGGATACCTGAAGATACAGCAATGTTCAGATACTCATTATGGGCTTTATCAACAACGATATTTAACTTTAATAAATTTTCAATATCAGAACTAAAATAACTCATGAATGGAGTAAGTAAATTCTCTATTCCATATCCAAACCAAGGTTTCATTTTTATTAATTCGAGAACTCTAACCCAAATAAATAAGCGAATTGAATTGACACTACTTGCAACTTTTAGTGAATTTATAGTTAATGAATCAATTCTTACAGCTAATCTATTGTTTGAGAAATGATAGAATATGTAGAAAATAATTACTGAAAGAAGTAATAATTGGAAAACTCTCTTATAAATTCCGGGATACTTATTTCTATATTTATAAATTAAGAATAGATATACACAAATGGAAATGAAACTACCTATCCATCCACCTCTTGTCATAGTACATAAAAGACAAGTATAAAGCGTGCAAAAAACTAAAAGAGCGAACTTGTTCTTTTCAATAATATAGGAATGTACAGATATGGGAATCATAAGAACAAGGTAAGAACTCAAAAAGTTTGGATTACCGATTGTTGAAAAAGAAATTGGCCAGCCCCAAGTACTTCTAATATAATCTCTCGGGATTGGATCAATTCTATAATATTGAAGAATACCGTAGAAAGATACTATAAAGGCTGATATTAAAATCAAATTGAAATTTTTACTATCAAACTTCTTTGCTATTCTCGCTGCTAGAAATAAAATCATATAAATGATTAATGTTATAAGACCTTCATCACGGAATATTCTACCTTGAATAGCGATAGTTTTATCAATTGCGAAAAAAATTGAAACACATAGCAGTAAGAAATAGACAAAAAGTGAAAGATTAATTTTATCGAATTGAATTATTTCATCGATGTTTTTCCGAAAATTCAGCAATAATAGAAGGAAAAGAATCGCAAATAAGAGAAGAATATACAATTTAGGTTCATAGAAATAGTCGGAATTAATTGACACTGGTACTATAACAAGTGGAGTAACAAAAACAGCAGAAATGACAATATTTTTAATTTTTCTTTTAGCTTCTAATATCTCCATATTACCTCCAATGTAGTACCTACATGTGTTGACTGATTATTATTAATTGAATTTTCTCAAATATCGCAACATAGACATATTCTATATTAATTTAGATTTAATTGAAACAGGGAATCATTTTAAATGAATGAAGTTATGTAAATTTTAATTCATAAAAAATGACTCCTAATTTCAGGAGTCATTGCGATTAACTATTTATTTCCGCCTAAGAATTCTCGAATCTTTTTAGCTAACGGTTGAACAAAGGGTACTTCATACTCTTCATAATCCCAACCGTCGATACAAGCGATGATAGCGATGATAAACAAGGCGATACTCAAGATCCAAGTAAAGAATCCAAGCAACGGAACCAGCCAAATAGCGAGAGGGATCAATAAACCGATAATTTCGACTGTAATCGACTGAATTGCGTGTTCTTTTACTAATTCACTGTCCTTTTCGATAAAGAAGATAACGAAGGGTACCAGGAAAGCCAAACCACGAATAGGATCGATCACGGATACAATGGCTGAACCAAACCAAACAAATAAAACGACAACATTGGCATTCATTCCCAAGGATGAACGATGTGGTGGGAATTTGCGTAATGACATAGGAATTACCCCTTTCTCTATAGGTTAAGTGTAACGCTATTGAGGCGTTAAGTAAAGGAATTCGAAAACAAGAAAAGTGAAGGGGTTGCCCCATTCACTCGAAGTTATATTTTAAGATCGGATGACGGGCAGCCAGAACATCATCGACGCGACGAATCGGTGTTGTCGTAGGAGCGTTGAGAATCTCTTCCGGATTGCGATAGGCTAACGCATGTAACTCTCTGAGTACATTGATTGCGTGATCCAAAGTTTCTTTACTTTCCGTTTCAGTCGGTTCGATCATCAATGCTTCATGAACGATGGAAGGGAAATACATGGTCGGCGGATGAATCCCGAAATCAAGAAGTGCCTTACTGATGTCTTTGGCACTGACACCGGTCTCGTCCTTCAGTTTCTGTAAAGAAACCACAAATTCATGCATACAAGGACCCGGATAAGAAACAGGATAAAGATCAGCCAAACCGGCCATCATGTAATTCGCATTCAGCACCGCCTGTAATGAAGTGTCTTTTAAACCGTCACTGCCCAAACTGAGAATATAGGTGAGTGCACGGATGTTTGTAAGGAAATTACCGTAAAAACTGCGCATGCGTCCGATACTTTCAGGTGTGTTGGTCACAAACGAAAACTCTCCGTTATGCTTGATCAGACTCCCTTGCGGCAGATAAGAAATCAGCGAACTCTTGCATCCGACCGGACCGCTGCCCGGACCGCCGCCGCCGTGCGGCGTAGAGAATGTTTTATGGAGGTTGAGATGAACAACATCGAATCCCATATCACCGGGACGGGCGATACCCATGATCGCATTTAAGTTAGCTCCGTCATAATAGACAAGTCCGCCGGCAGCATGGACTAAACGGCTGATTTCTTCGATATTCGGATCGAACAGTCCGAGTGTATTCGGGTTTGTCAGCATCAAAGCTGCCACTTCGTCATTCAACAGTTCTTTAAGAGCGTCAAGATCGACTCCGCCTTCGGAATTGGAAGCAACACTGATAACTTGATATCCGGCCATCGCAGCAGAAGCAGGGTTAGTACCGTGGGCAGAATCCGGAACAATGACTTTCGTTCTCTTCAGATCGTTACGATGTGCATGATAAGCGTGGATCATCAGCATGCCGGTGAATTCTCCGTGAGCTCCGGCGGATGGTTGCAATGTGAATGCATTCATGCCCGTAATCTCACACAAGCTCTCTGACAGAAGTTCCATGGCACGCAGAGCACCTTGAACGGTAGAAATAGGTTGGAGTGGGTGAATTTGAGTAAACCCCTCCAGCGCAGCGCATTCTTCGTTTAAACGAGGGTTATATTTCATTGTACAAGAGCCAAGCGGATAGAATCCGTTATCGACCCCAAAGGCATTACGTGATAATTCGATATAATGACGCACCAAGTCGATCTCCGCTATTTGAGGTAAACGGAGCGGTGTTTGACGCAAAAGATCTTCACTGAAATCGACTTGTTTGACATCCAGTTCGTCGAGTGTGACCGTAATACGTCCCGGTCGGCTTTTCTCGTAGATCAGTTCACTCATGCGAGGACCTCCTTCAGAATCAAAATGGTTCGATCGATATCATGTTTACTGACTGTTTCGGTGCAACACCACAGCATTCCGTTTTTTCCCAAAGGAAGACCGGACAGGATACCGCGTTTATGCAACGCATTTTCGACCGTGACCGAAGTGAGCGGTCCGTCTGTCACAAATTCATGAAAGAAGGGTCCGTCATAACGTAATTTAAAACCGATCGATGCAAGTTGTTCAGCTAAATAGTGAGCTTTACTGCTGCTTTGGATGGCTACTTCTCTTAATCCAACGGGACCCATGGCAGCCAGATACATTCCGGCAATCAGCGCACAGTGCGCCTGATTCGAACAAATACTGGATGACGCTTTCTCTCTGCGAATATGCTGCTCACGAGCTTGTAACGTCAGTGTAAAGGCTCGTTTTCCATCCAGATCCAAAGACTGCCCGACGATCCGTCCGGGCAAGCGACGAACCAACTCAGTCACGGTGGCCATATAACCCAAGTAAGGACCTCCGAATGCCATCGACATACCTAAAGGTTGTGCTTCACCGACCGCAATGTCGGCACCGGCTTCGCGCGGGCTCTTCAATACACCCAATGTCATCGGATTGGAAGATACGATCACTTTCGCTCCAGCCGCATGAACAACTGCACTGAGTTCACTCACATTCTCGATCAATCCATAGAAATTCGGATTCTGGATAACAAGACAAGCGGATGTTTCACTTAGGGCTTCTTTCAAACTTGCAACATCGATTCGTCCGTTGAGTGTTTTTATTGTTTTCAGTTCAATGTTCGACCAGTGTGTATATGTCTTCACAGTCGTGAGTGTATGCGGATGAAGATTATCCGGCAACAAAACAACAGTGCGTTTACGGTCGATTGTCATGTTTACAGCTTCTGCGACAGCGGATGCGCCGTCATAAACAGATGCGTTCGACGCATCCATGCCGGTCAATTCACATATACCGGTTTGGAATTCGAAAATCGTTTGCAGAATCCCTTGACTGAGTTCTGATTGATAAGGAGTATAAGCGGTAACGAATTCTTCGCGTCCGCTCAACTGGCGGACGACACTGGGAATATAATGCTTTTCACTGCCGGCTCCGCGCAAAATAACGCTGAATACTTCATTCAACGAAGCCAGTTCCTTCATTTTCTTCGCTACGGCAAACTCACTTTTACCGAGCGGTAAATTCAACGGTCGTTGCAGTTTCAATGAATCGGGAACAGCTGTAAACAATGAATCAAGTGATTCGGCTCCGATCTTTTCTAACATCGCTTGTTGTTGAGCAAGGGTGTTTACGGTATACGAAGCCATAATTATTTCGCCTGTGCGATCAGCACGGTGTACTCTTTCGGAGTCAACAAGCCTTTTTTATCGAAATCGCCGGTCACTTTCATGATCCAAGTATTCATTGGATCAGAATTTAATTTCTCCGGTGAATCCAGTAATACTTCATTGGTTTCCGATACTTTTCCGCTGACCGGAGAGATCAGATCGGAAACAGCCTTAACGGATTCCACATCTCCAAAACGGGTCGCACTGCCGACGTTATCTCCGACATCAGGAAGATTCACATAGACAATATCACCTAATGCGTGTTGAGCAAAATCGGAGATCCCGATCTGCGCTGTTTTCTCATCCAAGAATTTTACCCATTCATGGGTAGCTGTGAAATAGAGTTGTTCCATTTTTTCTCCTTATGGTTTCCTTTTATAGAAAGGCATCGGTACTTTGACCGCATGCAGTTTTCTTCCGCGAACATCCAATTCAAATTCTGTCTGAGTCAAATAATCGGCATCGATCAGTGCCATCGCAACAGCTTCATTGAGTGTGGGGCTCATCGTACCCGAGGTGACGGTCCCGACACGTCGATCACCGATATAGACAGGTGTATTTTCCCGGGCAATTCCGCGATCGGTCAGTTTCAGTCCGATACGACGGCGCTTCGGCGCTGTTGCCAAGGCTTCGTAAGCGATGAATCGTTCCTTTTCCAACTTCACAAACATTTTCAGTCCGGCTTCCAAGGGTGTAATATCTTCGCTCAATTCATGTCCGTATAACGGCATCGAAGCTTCTAAACGCAAGGTGTCACGTGCTCCTAATCCACACGGTTCAAGACCGTAATCCGCGCCGGCTTCCATGATCTTCTCAAATAAACTGACAGTATGTTTGGCGGGAAGATAGATCTCATATCCGGCTTCACCCGTGTATCCGGTCGCACTGACCAGACAGTCGAGTCCACCGACTTTAACGTGATTCACAAACGAATAGTACTCTTCGGGCAGGGTATCGCAAAGTTTTGACATGATCGCTTTACTGCTGGGTCCTTGTATGGCTAGTTGTCCGATGACATCGCTGAAGTTGCTGAATGTCACACTTCCTTCTAAATGATCACGAATCCAGGCTTCGTCTTTATCGGTATTGGAAGCATTGACGACCAACAGGTATTTATTCTCATCTAAATGATAGACCAGAAGATCATCGACGGCTGTACCGTTGGGTTTTACCAAAACACCGTAGCGGATCTTGCCAATCTCCAAGTTACGGTAATCATTGGTCAGCAGATACTGCAGATTGGCTAATGCATCGCGACCTTCCAAAATCAGTTCACCCATGTGACTGACATCAAATAAACCGGCTTTCGATCGGACTAAGCGATGCTCGTGCAGGATCCCGTTCTCATACTGAACCGGCATGAGATATCCCGCAAACGGAACCATACTTCCATGATAGAGAAGATGCTTGTTATATAACGGTGTTTTCTTTTCCATTTTTTCTCCTTTTACGAAAAAAAGCGCACAAATAAATGTGCGCCTTCGTCTTGATACCTGAAAGATTCTCTTAGTGGTAAGATTGCTTCTTCGGTGGATTACTCGCTCTACGAAGGTTCGTCCAAATCCGGTCCTTTTGCCTGAGAGTTGTTGCGCAATTCTCCTTCGGCTCCTAGTTAGGTCTCTCCCGGATTCTTCATACGAACATAGTTAGTTCTTCTCCTACATTATAGGGGAGAAAGCGTAAAAACTCAACGAACTTTTGGGGCAGCGTGGACCGCTTTCCCATTTAAGTTCTCCAACACTTCGCCGATCGCTTCACTGAGTGTCGGATGAGGGAAAACCAATTGTTGGGCATCTTCGACTGAAATCTGATTTATCATCATCAAGACAAAGAAACTAAGTAACTCTGTTGCCTCGGAACAATACAGGCTGACCCCTAAGATGAGATGGGAATCATCGGTGATGATCTTGATGAAACTGCGCACATCCGCTTTGATTTTTTGTTTCGCCATCGACGACATCAAAAATTTGGAAACTTGGTAGGGAATTTGCTTGGCTTTGACTTCTTCTTCATTCAATCCCGCATAAGCGATCTGGATCGGAGTATAGATACCGTAAGGTATCAGAATCGGTTCTGGTCGGATCGCTTCAAACAGATAAGCGATCAGTTGTTTGGCCTGTGAAGCCGCCACGTGGGCCAATTGGACGGATCCGTTCACATCGCCGATCGCATAGATCGAAGGAGCCGATGTCTCAAAATGCGAATTCACTTGAATGAAACCATGATCAGTTTTCACACCGACTTTATCTAAATCAAGTTTCTCGCTGACGGCTTTTCGACCGACTGCTACGATCACGCGATCGAAAGTTTCACTATCTTCGTTGGATTTGGTGAGTTGAACTTCAGCAACATCGTTATTGAATCGGATCGTTCCGATCTCATTGCCGGTGATCACGCGAATTCCCATCTTCTTCAAATCCATGTTTAGACTTTGCGCTAATTCACGCTCGACAGCCGGTAAAATCCGACCTTCTTTTTCACTGATCGTCACGGTATGTCCGAGTTGGCTCAACATGCAGGCAAGTTCGACTCCGATCACACCACCGCCGATGATCAATAGTTTTTTACCGGGTTCCAGCGGTGTGCACAGAACATCATCGCTTGACCAACATTTATCGGGTTCATTGCAATCCAGCGGGATACTTCTGGTTTCGCTGCCGGTTGCGAGGATAATAATCTCTGCTTCGATATCCAACTTATGCTGCGTCAGATGGACCGTTGAGTGATTCACGAAGACAGCTTCATCATGGATCAACGTGATCTTATAGGCATTCAGCAGATCTTCGATGCCTTTTGTTAATTGAGCGACAAGTCGATCTTTCTTTTCAAAGATTCGGCTCACAGAATAGGTTAATTGCGGGGTATCCAACAATTCCGCGGCTTTCGTTAAAATATGCGCATCTTCCAAGAGTGCTTTGGTTGGAATACATCCGCGTTGCAGGCAGGTACCGCCGACTTTATCTTGTTCGATCAAGATCACTTCTGCATGGGCTTTGGCAGCTTCGATCGCTGCCGTATAACCGGCCGGCCCGCCGCCGATAATGATTATTTTTCGCATAGATTACCTTCTTTCTCTGCTTGCAACCATTCGATGATCTCATCTAACTGTTTTTGTAAGGTATATTCGAATTTCAACTCCATAAGTCGTGAAGTGAGCGATTCGGTTGTATCGGGGATACCGAGGACCGAATCCTGCAGTATTTCGATCCAAGCGACATCAAGTGCATCTGAATATAAATGACTTCCGATGATTCGATTCGATTTAACTTCCAATAACCAACGGATCGAACCGAAGGCGAAGCGATGATCGATTTTAAGGATACCGTTCGATTCGGTTAGCGCAAGCCATTCTTGCGATGCGAATTTCTGAATCGAAGATGCGGCTTCTTCTATGGGGAAGGGGATTTCACTGATTGGGTACTGATAGAGTTCCGAGACAGTTTCAATGAGCCTTTTTTTAACGGCTTCGATTGTGATCTCTGGATTCAGATCAGCTAAGTTTGCGATACGGGATTTGACGGACTTTACGTTTTTACGTTCGAGTTTGGCGGCGGATACGTTCAGGTATTTTCCGAGATTTTCTTTTTCCACTGCGACGAGCAATGTTCCGTGATGAAGTCCGATATTATTTCGTTTGAGGAATGCATTACCGGATACTTTGGCTCCGTCGATCTCAATATCATTGCGTCCGCTGAGGACTGCCGGAAGGTTGAAACTGCGAAGAGTCTGACAGAGTGCTTCCATTTGAGCAGGTAGATCATAGATGCTCACTGGGGCAATAAAAGTAAAATTCAGGTTTCCGAGATCATGATAAACAGCACCTCCGCCGGATGAACGGCGAGCCAATTTTCCGTTATCGTCGATTAAACGTTGTAGATGGACTTCGCTGGGTGCATGTTGGTTTTTACCGATAACGACAGTATGAGCGTTCTGCCAAAGATAAAAGCGAAGTGTGTCCGTTGGGCAGGTTTCCATGAGATATTCTTCAACACCGAGGTTAATGTAGGGGTCAGTGCTGGGTGATTGGATGAGTTCGATGATTTTCATAAAGTACCTCTATATCGAATTATAGTTGAATCTGTCAGCTCTCACAAGTAGGCTGAAAAAGTTTCGTGCATCGCGGATGCACGGTAACGAGATGTTTGCTATAATCAACTCATAAGGAGGCGAAAATGATGGAACCTGTCACTATATTTGTTTTGAAGTTCTGCCCTTATTGCCGTCAAGCGTTATCGTATTTGGAAGAACTTCAAAAAGAAGATCGATATAAAGATATTCAAATCAACATGATCGATGAAGCGAAGAATCGTGCACTTGCTGATTCGTATGATTATTACTTAGTACCTACTTTCTTTTTGGGTCGACGGAAATTATTTGAAGGCGCAATGGAAAAAGAGGATGTTCGAAACGTATTGGAAGAAATTTTGAGTGCAGTTTAACGGGGCAACCCGTTTTTTTATCACGGAAAGGAGCATTATGAGAAAAATCATACTTTATGCGGTGTACAGTTTAGATGGTTATCTTGCCAAAAGTGATGGTTCCGTTGGTTGGTTGAAGGGTCAGGGAGACATTGAAAATCCTGATTTGGGGTATGAAACTTTTTTAGCGACGATCGATACGATCATAATGGGCCGGACCACTTATCAGTAATTGATCACCGAATTATCTCCAGGCAAATGGGTATATCCGGATAAGCAGTGTTATGTGGTAGCGTCTGAACCGATGGCGTTTGATCCCAATATCGAAGTGCTAACGAACGATCTGATCGAATTCTTTAAGGGGTTGAAACAACAAGATGGCCGAGATATTTGGTTGGGCAGAGGGGCAAAATTGATCGATAAATACATCGTTACAATTATTCCAATGTTACTTGGCAGCGGTAATCCGTTGTTTATGGGGGACTATCCGAAAGTCGAACTGCGTTTAAGCGGTGTAAAATCTACAGACGGAATGGTCGAAATGACGTATGTGAAGCGCGAAACTTCTGTCGGATCGCCCTGAATCGGCTTGTTTCAGGGTATTTAACTGCAGTTGGCGGATATACACAGCGGGCTAAACTGAGTATAATAAAAATAGAAGAGGTTGCGAAACTATGTTCAATTTATTTATGAAAAACCGCTTGAATGACGGTGAAATCGAATTAGTCCAATATGGGAAACATAAAGATTCCGAGCCAGACGGTTGGGGAAATTCACTGCTTTACGATATCGTGGAACTCGCCACCGGTAAAATCGTCGGACGTTGCGATCTGCGCATGGGGACAGGGAGAACTCTTTATTACGCGGGAAATATCGGCTATTCGGTCTATATGCCGTATCGCGGGCATCACTATGCGGCGAAAGCTTGTATATTAATGTATGGAGAAGCCCGCAAACGTAAAATGAAAGAGATCATCATTACCTGTAATCCGGATAATCTGTCTTCTTATCGCACTTGCGAATTGGCCGGATGTAAATTAAAGGAAATCGTCGATGTGCCGAAAGATCATGACTTGTATTTCCAAGGGGATCGCCAAAAAGCGATTTTTATCAAAAATTTAACAGAGTAAGCGCTTTACATTACACCTGTTGACTGTACCTTGGTTTTGATTCAAGGTATAATACTAGTATGTACAAGTTGTGCACGAAGTTAAAGGTTATCGCATCGATAACTGATGGAAAGGAGGCATATGATACAATTATTCGCTTGTGATTTAGATGGAACACTTTTATTGAACGGAGATGAATTATCCGGCGGAGTCAGTCCGGAGAATTTTGATGCAGTTCAATTACTTCATAGAAATAATGTGCGTTTTCTGATGGCTTCCGGAAGAGAACACCATTATCGTCGCAAACTGGAAAAACAATTTGGTTTTCAAATCGATGCGATCGGTATGAACGGTTGTTGTGTTATGGTCGACGAGAAACTGGTCAGTTACCATACGCTTCAAAAGCAGGATGTCCTTGATCTTATGGCAGCTTCACAAGAACTGCCGTTTTTCATGAATGTGATGTCGTTGGATGTGGTCGGAAACCATATCTTTACGATGCCGGATCGTTATCCGGTTTCGATGTTTAAAGACTTTGAAGCCAACGGAGACATGACTCGCTTGATCGATGAACCCTTAAGCAGTTGGCTGGAGAATCCGGCCAATGCCGAAGCAAGTAAAATCGTCGGAATCGTTGATGATCCCAGTAATCGCGATCTAGCGATCGACTTTCTGAAAAAACGGTTCGACCGTCGCTTCGATATTCTTTTCTCGGGTCCGTTTTATATTGAAATCATGCCGAAAAATGTCAGTAAAGGCAATGCACTGTTGGATCTCATGAAAGCGTATGATTATAAGCCGGAAAATGTGGCTGTCATCGGTGATTCGATGAATGACATCTCGATGATGAAAGTTACACCGTATAGTTTTGCGATGAGCCATGCAGAAGAACGTGTTCAGAAATATGCAAACTACATCGTGAAGAGCGTTGCGGAAGCCGTTAAGATCGTGTTGAAGTTAAATGAGGAAAATCATGCAGAAATTTAATTATCATACGCATACCTATCGTTGCGGACATGCCATCGGAGATGACGAACAATATGTGAAAGCAGCAATCGCTGCCGGATATACAACATTGGGATTTTCCGATCATGCTCCTTATCCGGGAGTACATCATCCGGGTGAACGGATGGATATGGATGAATATCCAATTTATCTGAAAAGTATTCGCGCACTGAAAGAAAAATATAAAAGTTTGATTGAGATCCGCATCGGAGTCGAGATCGAATATTTCGAAGAATTGAATGATTATTATGATGAATTGCGGAAAACGACCGATTATCTGCTGTTAGGTCAACACAACAAAATACCGGATGCGTACGGTTATGATGTATATTGTGATGACGAAGATGTCATGGAATATGCACATGCCATTGAAAAAGCGCTTGACGGTAAGTTTGCGGACTTGTTGGCACATCCCGATTACTTTATGTTGGGACGACGTACTTGGAGTGCCGCTTGTTCGCGTGCTTCACATATAATTTGCGAAGCAGCGAATCGAAATGATATTGCGATCGAGATGAATCTTAACGGAATTCGTTACGGGAAGATCGATTATGACGGTGAAAAACGTTATCCTTATCCATATCGTGAATTCTGGAAAATCGCTTCGGAACACGGATGTAAAGTGGTTTACGGCGTCGATGCTCATCAACCGTTGACACTTCTCGACCAAGGTCGGATCACCGTTGTAGGTAAAGTTGTAGAAGATATCCCGTTGAATTTTATTGAAAAATTAGTATTATAAAACGAACCGACCGGCGGAAAGGAGATCCTATGCGTAAATTTCTACATATATTGGTCAGCAAACCTTTTGTGATCTCCATGACCGTGTTGATTGAGCTGAGTATGATCATTTATGCGATCTATTATTTGAGTTTACGCTTCTTGCAGGTCTATTCGATCTTGGTTCTGCTGAGTATCATCACTGTCATATATCTTGTCAACAAGACCGAGAATCCATCTTACAAACTCTCATGGGCCGTGTTGATTCTTACGGTTCCGCTGATCGGCGGCGTCATGTATCTTTTATTCGGCGGTAAAAAGATACCGAAAGCACTTCGTATCGGTGTGATCAAGCTCACCAACGATGAAGCTCCGGTTCTTAAACAGGATCGGCGACTCTTGGAGAATATTTACGAGTATGACGTCAACCTGGGTAAACAAGCGAATTATATATGGCGTAATGCCTATTATCCCATCTATGAGAAAACGAATGTTACTTATTTACCGTTGGGTGAAGTCAAGTTTAAGCACATGCTTGAAGAATTGGAAAAGGCGGAGAAATTTATCTTTCTTGAGTATTTCATTATTCATCAAGGATTGATGTGGGGATCGATTTTGGACATCCTCAAGCGTAAAGTCAAAGAGGGAGTCGATGTCAGAGTCATGTTTGATGACGGCGGATCACTTGGCGTTCCTTACGGATATGAATATGAAATACGTAAATACGGAATCAAGTGCTATGTGTTCAATCCAATTACACTGCGATTGGCTGTCCAGATGAACAATCGCGATCATCGCAAGATCTGCGTCATTGACGGAAAAGTCGGCTTTATCGGCGGAATCAATTTAGCGGATGAGTATATCAATGTTTATGAACGTTTCGGCTATTGGAAAGATACAGCTGTCATGATCAAAGGGGAAGCTGTATTCAGTCTGACCGTCATGTTTTTGCAGTTCTATAATTACACAGCAAAAACAAAAGATGACTATTTCGCTTTTAAAGCACCGAAAGATGAAATGATCGAATATCAGAATGCCGGTTATGTTCAACCGTTTTCCGATAGTCCGACTGACGATGAAGCTGTCAGCGAAACAGTCCATCTGAACATGATCAATATGGCTAAACGCTATGTCTATATCATGACACCTTACTTAGTTATCGGTCACGAAATGATCTTAACACTCAGCATCGCCGCTAAGAACGGTGTCGATATCAGGATCATGGTTCCGCATATTCCCGATAAATGGTATGTCCATGCCGTATCAAGAAGTCATTATGAAGAACTTACGAAAAACGGAGTACGGATCTTTGAATATACACCCGGCTTTGTTCATGCGAAAATCATGGTATCGGATGATGAAGCATCGATCGTCGGAACAACCAATATGGATTATCGAAGTTATTACCTGCATTTCGAATGCGGTGTTCTGATCGTCAACGATCCATCTGTAATGGTGATCAAAAATGACTTCTTGAACACGCAGGAAAAATGTATCGAAGTCACGTATGCGGATACGCGAAGAGTTAATTTGTTTATTCGATTAGGCAGGGCAATACTGAATTTATTCAGCGCATTGATGTAAAGGGGAAATTATGAAATTAGGACTAGTACTTGAAGGCGGCGGATTAAGGGGAGCTTATACAGCCGGTGTTCTCAGTTGGTTGATACGTGAAGGAATCGAAGTCGACATTACAGTCGGTATTTCTTCCGGTGCTTTGCATGCCTGTCATTATCTGATGAAAGACGTGAAAGCTTTGCATGGCACAAGTGTTGATTTCGCCAGTGACCTTCACAATGTCGGCTTAATACCGCTGCTTCATGAAGGGCAGCCGGTCGGATATGACTTCTTGTTTGAAGGGGTACTGAAACATGAATTGAAATTCGATGTCGCGAAACTGAAAAGCGTTCCGCAGGTAGTTGAATTCGGAGTCTACAGTTTAGAAAAATGCGAAACATTTTGGATGAGTCAAGCTGATATGGATGATGATCTGCAATTTCTCAAAGCAGCGTGTACACTTCCTTTAGCCGGGAAAAACGTTAAAATCGACGGGAAATTGTATTTGGACGGAGGCATCACAACGATGGTTCCGATCGATCGTTGTATCAAAGGTAACTGTGATCACATGTTGGTAGTTGTCACCAAAGACCGTGGATTCATTCGTAAACCCAATGGTTTTATCACGCAATTACTGTTGGACATCATCTATCGTAAATATCCGATCTTGAAGAAGGATTTCCGTAATCGAACGGGTATCTACAATCGAGAGATGGAAACAGTCCGACAACTTGAAGCGACCGGCAATGTTATCCTGATTCAACCGAGCCGTGATTGCGGAGTGACTCGTTTTTCAGGCAAAAAAGAGGATCTTGAAAAACTCTATCAATTAGGTATTGAAGATTGCGAGAACCAAAAAGAACGCTTGTTCAAATTTCTAAAACAAAGCAGCTGAAGCGATTCAGTTGCTTATTAATTCTTCGGTGATCCCAAACAGATTCCATGGGAAACTATTCGGCGGTGTACTCGTAAATCTCATCCGTTCTTGTGAAACAGGATGATTGAAACTGAGTGCGACAGCCCACAAAGCAATCTGCTGACCGGCTTTGGCACTTGAATTGTAGCGCGCATCTCCCCATAATGGATTATTGCGGGCAGCGAACTGGACACGAATTTGGTGAGAGCGACCGGTTTCGAGTTTGATTCTAATCAAGTTCAATTGTTTCTGCTGATCGGTATCGATCGGCTCGAATGTCAACCTGGCTTCTTTGCCTTCGGCGTCATCGGCTGTGACGACTTTCGATGTATTATTTTTTTTGTCTTTGCGCAGTACATCCTCCAAGCGACGTTCACGGGGAAGATTTCCCTGTGTTACCGCAAAATAGATCTTATCAAGTTCGCGTTTACGCACTTGTTCACTGAGTCGGGAGGCTGCTTTGGATGTTTTGGCTAACACAACAACACCGCCGACCGGACGATCCAAACGATGGACCATACCGACATAGATATTGCCTGGTTTATTGTATTTTTCACGCAGATAATCTTTTGCGAAAGTTAGCAGATCTTTGTCACCGCTCTCATCTTCCTGCATCGGAACGTTCGGTTCTTTGATCACAACGAGCAGATGATTATCTTCGAACAGGATTTTCATTCAGTTCCATCCTTCCGTAGATTCCACACGGTAAGATCCAACCGCGCGAGGCAATCGGCAAACCGATCTCACCAGCAGTGATTTCGCAACGAGGATAGCGCGGCCGCAAAACAAGTTCAAGAATGTTTGCGAGAACGGTACTGGAAAACCCGGTCGTATAGGCATTTACGCAGAAAAACAACGGGTTCGGATCAAGTATTTCAGTACAAGCTTCGATCAATTTATATAACTGATCTTCCAGTTTCCAGATCTCACCGCTCGGACCTCTGCCATAACTCGGCGGGTCCATAATGATGGCATGATAAGTGCGTCCGCGGCGAGCTTCGCGTTGAACGAACTTTAAAACATCATCAACGATAAATCGAATATGGGCGTCTTCCAAATGACTGAGCACCATGTTTTCCTTCGCCCATGTCACCATGCCTTTGGAGGCATCGACGTGGACGACTTCAGTTGCTTTGGCACTGGCACAAGCCATTGTTGCTCCGCCGGTATACGCAAACAGATTCAATACGCGGATCTCTCGATGCGCATTTCGAATCTTTTCCTGCATCCATTCCCAGTTGACGGCTTGTTCAGGAAAGAGTCCTGTATGTTTGAATCCCATTGGGGAAACTTTAAACGTTAGTTCGTTGAAATTGACTGTCCAAAATTCAGGCAGTTTCTTTTTGAAATCCCAGCTTCCGCCACCTTCATGCGAGCGACTGTAGACCGCATGCGGTTTAAGCCAAAGACCGGTTTCACCTTGGATCGGCCAAACTGCCTGAGGATCGGGACGACGAAGAATATAGTCCTTCCAACGCTCCAGTTTTTCACCGCTTCCGGCATCGATGCATTCGTAATCACTCCAATGATTGGCAACTTGGTTCATCGTACATTCTCCTTTATGAGGCTATTATAGCACAGAAACAGAATCGGTTAATTTGAGCGAAATCGATTCAAAAAAATAAAAACGCTGTTTTCACAGCGTTGCGTTATCAATGGCTGGGATGGCTAGGATCGAACTAGCGAAATACCAGAGTCAGAATCTGGCGCCTTACCACTTGGCTACATCCCAATATTTAACGGGCACTTTCCATTCTACAAAAAAAAACAAAGAAAAGCAAGATAACAACGTGATAATGTGGATAAGATTCCCACAATATTATATAATTGATAGGCAAAGAAGGAAGGGTCACCTATGAAAAAAATAAGAACACGATTTGCGCCGAGTCCGACCGGATACATGCATATCGGTAATTTGAGAACAGCGCTTTACGAATATCTGGTTGCCAAAGGTAGCGGCGGCGACTTTGTTTTACGCATCGAGGATACCGATCAGAGCCGCTTGGTTGAAGGCGCTGTCGATATCATTTACGATACACTTAATTCAGTCGGTCTGAATTATGATGAAGGACCGGATAAAGGCGGTAAGTTTGGACCTTATGTTCAGTCGGAACGTTTACCGATCTATAAAGAATACGCCGAAAAACTGATTGAACTCGGCGGTGCACATTATTGTTTCTGCAGCGAAGACGACATTCAGGCACAACGCGATGAAGCGGAAAGAGCGGGAACACCGTTTAAATTCCGTGATCCGTGTCATGGCATCACACTGGCTGAAGGAAGAGCCAGCATTCAATCGGGCCAAGTGTATGTCGTACGACAAACCATCAAACTCGAAGGCGACAAAACAACGTATCGCGATGAAGTATACGGCGACATTGAGGTCGACCGTGATATCTTGGATGAGAGTATACTGATGAAATCCGACGGTTATCCGACCTATAATTTCTGTAATGTGATCGATGATCACTTGATGGAGATCACGCATGTGGTGCGCGGAAATGAATATCTGTCTTCGACACCGAAATACAACATGATCTATGATTCGTTCGGTTGGGATCGTCCGAGTTATATCCATCTGCCGCCGGTCATGAAAGACGAGCAACACAAACTGAGTAAACGTAACGGGGATGCTTCTTTTCAGGATCTGGTCGTCAAAGGATATCTGGGCGCCGCCATTTTGAATTATATTGCTCTGTTGGGATGGAGTCCGGAGACCGAGCAGGAGATCTATACACTGGAAGAACTCACGAAAGCTTTCCATATCAGCCGCATCAGTAAGTCACCGGCGATCTTCGATATCGAAAAACTCAAGTGGATGAACGGTATGTACCTGCGTGCCATGTCAGTCGCGGAATTCAATCAGCTATGTCTGCCGTATTACAAGAATGCCATCCGGCGTAACTGTGATCTGATGGAAGTCAGTAAGATTCTTCAACCGCGTGTCAATATTTTAGGTGAAATTCCGGAAATGGTCGATTTTATCGATGTCATGCCGGACTATGATGTCACCATGTTCTTCCATAAAAAAATGAAGACGGATAAAGAAATCTGTCTGCGTGCTCTTCATGCATCTTTAGAGGTTTACGAAGCGATTTCGGATTGGACAAGCGTACTTGAACTGCAAGAACGTTTAAGTAAACTGCCGGAGGTAATGGAAATGAAGAACGGTCAAGTCTATTGGCCGATCCGCACTGCTGTCACCGGTAAACAATTTACTCCGGGAGGAGCACTTGAAATTCCTTATATTCTCGGAAAAGAAGAAACGATCCGTCGTACCAACATTGCCATTGCGAAATTGGAAGCCTATCAGCCAATCTAAACAGAACTTATCGTTCTGTTTTTTTTGTATGTTTCACGTTGCTTGACTGAATCGTTAGAACTGACCATAATGAAATAAAGAATAGAATACAGATCGATGGTTTGATCCATAAGGAGGATCCGTATGAACTATGTAAAAATCGCAGACATCAATGAAATCCCGATCGGCAGTAAGAAAAAGATCGAGACGGCTATGGGTACGATTCTGGTCGTGAATATCAGAGGAGATTTTTATGCGTTGGATAATAAATGTCCGCACATGGGCGGTTCATTGGGCGATGGAATGCTTGAAGGTAATCACATCATCTGTCCAAAACATGGCGCGACATTTGACGTCACCACGGGGAAGAACGTACAAGGTGCCAAAATTGCGTTCATTAAAGCCAACGTCAAGGACGCGCGCAGTTATCCGCTCAAAGTCGAAGGAAATGAAATCTTGATTGGGATCGAGTAACGAAAAATAATTTTAGGCAAAAGCCGCATTTCATGATTGAATTGCGGCTTTTTAATGGATTCATTCACTTGTTTCAGAAATGGCTTAGTTCATCACTGAGTTGGTCGATTGCATTATTGCGGCCCGGATTCGACCAAGTAATAACACCACTGGAGTTGACGGAAGTACCTTTGGAAGAACATACTGTTTTCAGTTGCGTAAGTGCGCGGTTTCCGCCCATCCATGAAAAAGGAAAAAACTCTGTCACAAAGCAATTGACTTTTTTATTATCAAAACGGCGGAGTTGTTTCAAATAAGCCGACATGGGAAGTGACATGGAAGCACCGTGGGTCGGACAACCGACCACAAACGCATCATACTCTCTGACATCAATAAAGGAGGCGTAATGGATATGATCGATATCTGTCGCATGTTCATGATCGGGTTGGATACATATTATCGATGCAGAGTATCCCATTAAGATCAACTTTTCTTGAATTCTAACCGCAACACTCAATGTATTCCCGGTTTTGGAATGGATGATCAGCGCGATTTTCATAATTTCCCCCTAGTGAACGATAGTATGTTCTTGGACTGAAGGATGCACTTTTAATCTTTACTAACTCAAATATATTTTATTCACAGAGTAAATGCAAGCAATCTTGATGAAATTATTCTAATAAAAAATCAAATCGGGATGAATTTGATTTTTATTCACTTGGATATGTTTGTTATTCCGATGATTTGGTTTCCCAAACAACTTTAAAATCTGATTTATCTGTTCCAATCAACCTGATTGAGGTCATTGCGGAATAAGTATTGGGAATGATGATCGTTTTAGGTAAAAACTCTCCTAACAAGATACTTGAATCGACCGAGATGCTCAGGATTCCGCTTGATTCATCGTAAGAAGAATGGAACCCACTGTATTTTTTCGCACTCGAAACAAAATCCAATGACAGCGTTATTTCACTGGTTTCAACATTCACCTCAGCTGCGATCTCATGAGTACTTACTCGCTGAGGAAGTACTAACACATAAAGAACAGAAGCCACAAGCAAGAAAGAAATAGTCAGAAATACAATCAAAATTCTTTTTTTCATAGGTCGACCTCGTTACTTGAATAATAACACAACAGCTGATGGTTTATCATCGAAAGTATAAAACAAAAGCCCTTGCGGGCTGTACTGATTCAATTGGTGACCCGTACGGGGTTCGAACCCGTGAATGCATGCGTGAGAGGCATGAGAGTTAACCGTTTCTCCAACGGGCCGCAATAGTAGCGTTCTTATTATAGTATGAATCGCGGAAGTTGTAAACGGGGAACGGCCGGATGTTCGTTCTGTATGAAAAATGTCGGGATAAAAGGACAGAACACAGATAACCGTAGCGTGTTCGCTATACCCTCCCCCTGTTTTTTGGTATAATACATGAGAGGTGATTTTGTGTCATTTTTAGACTTGTTAAATCCTCAGCAGAAACAGGCGGTTCTTACCAAGAGCCGTTATGTTCGCGTGATTGCGGGTGCCGGAAGCGGTAAGACACGCGTGCTGACGACCCGTATCGCTTATTTGATTGAAGAACTGGGTGTGGCTGCCAATTCGATCGTAGCCATCACTTTTACCAATAAAGCGGCCAATGAGATGAAAGAACGTATTCAACGGATGTTGGGTGACCTGGGATCAGGGGTTCATTTGAGTACGATCCATTCTCTTTGTGTGCGCATTTTACGTGAAGATTCGCCATGCATGGATCTGCCGCGAAATTTCACGGTGTTGGATCAGGACGATCAGAAGAGTATTTTAAAAGAAGCATATAAAGAGATCGGATTGGACCGTCAGAAATACAATCTCAATTCGATGCTTGATTATATCTCCAATAATAAATCAGCGGAAGTCAGTGTTGAACGTGCGTTTATTTTGGCCGGTGAATTGTATGGGGAAAAAGAAAAAGCACAAGTTTATAAGTATTATGTCGATCGTCTTCATAAACTCTATGCGTTGGATTTTGATGATCTCCTGTTGGTCGTGGTCAAAATGTTTGATTTGTTTCCCGATATTCTGCGTAAATGGCAACGTCGTTTCAGTTTCATCCATGTGGATGAATTTCAAGATATCGATAATGTCCAATATAAGTTGATCCGTCAGTTGGCCGGAGCTGAAAATCAGGTCTATGTGGTAGGGGATCCCGATCAGACGATTTATACCTGGCGCGGAGCTGACGTCAATATCATCATGAATTTCGAAAAAGACTATGTACCGACTGAAACGATCGTCATGAGCGAGAATTACCGCTCGACTCCGATGATCCTTGAAGGTGCCAACAGTATGATCAAACACAATCAGTATCGGGTCGAGAAGGATCTGTTTACGCGCCGTCCCAATTTGGAAAAGATCACTCATTCCAGTTTTCCTTCTGAAGATCAAGAAGCGAAGTGGATCGCTCAGAAATGCGGTGCGCTTCATAAAAACGGGAATGATTTCCGTCAGATCGCCATTTTATATCGTTCCAATTACCTGTCCCGTTCAGTCGAAAAAGGATTGTTGGATGAACATATTCCTTATGTTATTTACGGTGGAACGAGATTCTATGACCGTGCCGAAATCAAAGATATGCTGTGTTATTTACGCATGATCACGCATGCGGACGATCTTGCGCTTTTACGTGTCATCAATACACCGCGAAGAGGTCTGGGTGATAAAACGATGGAAACATTGCGCAGTGCCTCAAAGAGAAATGATCGCACCATGTATCAGGAACTGTTGAGTGAAAAATACTTCAGCGGAAAAATACAAACGGCATTGGATCGTTTTTGCGTGATGATCGAGAATTGGAAAGTCGAAGCACCTAAACTGACGTTGATGCTATTGTTGAATAAAGTAGCCGACGAAAGCGGAATGCGTGCGATGTACGAAGAAAATCACGAAGTAGATCGACTGGAAAATATCAAAGAATTGATCAATGACGTTCAGACATTTCAAGATAACTATCCGGAAAGTTCATTGGATGAATACCTTCAAATGGTTTCTCTCTATGGGGAACGCAATGATGTACCGGGCGGCGATTATGTTCAGTTGATGACGGTGCATGCCGCCAAAGGATTGGAATTCGATACCGTCTTCGTCGTTGGACTGAGTGATGGAGTGTTTCCGAATGAACGGGCACTTTCCGAAGGAAAGCGCGGTGTCGAAGAAGAACGGCGCTTGGCGTATGTCGCTTATACCCGTGCTCGTAATAAATTATTCTTGACCGAGAGTCAAGGATACAGTTTTGTGTTGACGAAAGCACGGACCCGCTCCAGATTCATCGATGAGATCAGTGAAGAGACGATTGAACACATCGGTGTCAATTTTGAACATCCGACACCGCGTGAAATCAAACTTCCGTTTATTGATTCTTCATTCGGTAAGATATTTCCCGATGAAGTGGTCAAAAAACCGAAAGTCACTATTAAAAAAGGCGACTTGGTCATCCATGACGCCTTTGGAAAAGGAATTGTCTTGAAAATTGACGGAGCGTTAGCTGAGATCGCGTTTGATTATCCCAACGGTGTTAAGAAAATCATGGCTACCCATCCTTCGCTTAAGAAATTCGACGGTTCTTTCTCATGAGCCGCCAACGGATCGAAGAATTACGGAAGCTGATCAACCGATACAATAATGAATATCATGTATACGATAAGCCATCGGTAAGCGATCAGGAATATGATCGCTGTATGCAGGAGTTGACCTTACTTGAGAGTCAAAACCCCGAATTCGATGACTCGGACTCTCCGACTCATCGTGTCGGCGGAACTGTGTTGGATTCCTTTAAAAAAATCAACCATAAACGACCGATGTTAAGTTTGGGAAATGTGTATAATCGTGAAGAAATGGATGCTTTTTTGGATCGTGTCGAAAAAGAAGTCGGCAGTACTGAATTCGTACTTGAACTGAAGATCGACGGTCTTGCAATGTCGGTTGAATATCATGCAGGACATTTCGCTTTTGCGGTAACGCGCGGTGACGGTGAAACCGGCGAAGATGTCAGTTCCAATGTTAAAACGATACGCTCGATTCCCATGAAGATCGACGTTGAACCGGAAATGGAGATTCGCGGTGAAGTCTATCTGCCGCGTAAGAGTTTTGAATCACTTAATCGTTTACGTGAAGAAAACGGTGAGGAAGTATTTGCCAATCCGCGCAATGCGGCAGCCGGTAGTATCCGTCAGTTAGATTCGGCGATCGCGTCAAAGCGCGGACTGGATGCTTTTTGGTATTACCTGCTTGAACCCGAAAAGTTCAATGTCAAAACCCACTACGATTCATTGAAATGGATGCAGGAAAAAGGATTTAAAATCAATCCGCATACGAAAGTATGCCGAAATAAAGAAGAAGTATGGGAAACCATCATCGCAATGAGTGATCTTCGCCCAAGCTTCGCTTATGATATCGATGGCATCGTCGTCAAGGTCAATGACTTCGCTCTGCAAGCGAAATTAGGGTATACGGCTCGTACTCCGCGGTGGGCGATCGCCTATAAATTTCCGGCCGAAGAAGTGACGACCCGCTTAAAAGACATCTTTATCACTGTCGGCCGAACCGGCCGCATCACGCCTAATGCAGCCCTTGAACCGGTTCGCTTGGCCGGAACATCCGTCGCATTTGCGACCCTACACAATGAAGACCGCATCGGCGAAAAAGATATCCGCATCAATGATATCGTTACGGTCCGTAAAGCCGGCGAGATCATTCCGGAAGTCGTGCGCAGTCATCCGGATCGACGTGACGGAACACAAGTACCGTATATATTCCCAACCGAATGTCCGAATTGCCACGGTCCGCTGATCCGCTATGAATCAGAAGCATCCCACTATTGCATCAACACCGATTGCCCGGCCCGTGTCAGCGAATCGATCGCTCATTTCGCCAGCCGCAATGCGATGAATATCGAAGGATTGGGATTCAAAACAGTAGAATCTTTCCATTTGAGCGGATACTTGAATACTGTCGAAGAAATATACACCTTATGTTCGCATCGCGAAGAACTGCTTCTTTTAGCCGGATTCAAAGCGAAGAGTTTGGATAAACTGTTTACAGCGATCGAAGCCAGTAAAAGTAATTCACTTGAACGGTTATTGAACGGATTAGGTATTCGTCAAGTCGGTGAAAAAGCGGCGCGCACATTGGCAGTGACTTTCGGTTCGATGGAAGAACTGATGGCGGCGGATGTCAATGCACTCAGTAATATCTCCGATATCGGCCCGATCACCGCCGAAGGGGTACGAAATTTCTTTACCGAAGAACACAATCAAAAGCTCATCCGTGCACTGCAAGTACACGGTGTAAACATGGTTTGCACACTTCCGAAACAACAGACATCGATGTTTACCGGTAAGACAGTGGTTGTTACCGGAAGTATCGAAGGCATGGATCGTTCTGAGACAGAAACGTGGTTGCAAAATGCCGGAGCGAAAGTATCGTCATCGGTGTCCAAATCAACAAGTCTGCTGATCGTCGGCGAAGCAGCCGGCTCCAAATATGAAAAAGCCAGATTACTCAATGTACCGATTATGAGTGCGGAAGAATTTCTCCGGGAGGTAAAGAACAGTGAAAAATAAATTATGGGCACTGATGCTTGTGCTGTTAGTCGTGGGCGGGTGTTCGAAGAAAGTTATCGAAACACCGACCGTAACCGTCCTTCCGAGTACCAAAACCGGCGAATATTCGCTCGTCATTCCATTTTCCAGTGCACCGACACGAGCCTATCACGGTGTGTATCTCGGCCGTGCTGATTTTCTGGAACTCGGAAGTCGACTCGAAGAAAAGAGTCAAGCCCACTTCCCGGCGAAAGATTACTATCTGGGTGAAGGACAGGTCTTGACGTATGATCGTCTCTCATCGTTGGTCAAACGTGAAAGCACTGAAAATGCACAAGGATTAAATCCTCCCAAAGACAGCAGTTTTCCAACCGGGACAGGAGTATCGGTCGTCGATGCTGTTGTTGTTGCCGATGTGTTGGAACTGAATTTTTATAACGGAAGTCAATCTAATCCTAAATTGGCCGGTATCAGTTTTGCGATCGTTATGAATCAAACGGGAACAACGCTGATCAACGGAGTTTCCACTGCCTATTCGATTTCTGATGATCGACTGTATGAATACGGTTCAGATATGGGCCGCAAATTGGTCAGTTATATTCGTTCAATCACCGATATGGAAGAAATACCGATCTATGTAGCACTTTATTCGACCAGCAGTGCAGATTCAACATTACCCGGTCATTACTTCGCCGATGGTTATTTCACAGCGCGCAGCGGACAGTTTGCGCTAAGCGGCGAGCAATGGACGATCTTCCCAAGTGATGCCGCAACCGCGATCGACGGTGTTACCGCTTCACAGTTTGCGACGTTGCGTACCGCAATCAAAGAATTCGTCCCGGAGAATATTTCCGTGATCGCCGAGGGTCGATATATCGATAAGAAACTTGGATTTCTCAGAATCACGATCGGTGTACAAGCAAAAACATACACCGAGATCCACGCGTTGACGCAATATGCGGCGCAGTTGATGGACAATTTCACAGACAAAGATTTTTCGATGGTCATAAAGATAAATTCTTACAATTCAACGGTTGCGTTGATCGAACGCCAGGCAAACGGCGATCCGTCAATTATCTATACCTATTAGGAGGAAGCATGGAAAACTATAACTCAGCCTATTTTAAACAGTTAGCGAAACAACTTCGTTTTGATTTAAGTGATCAGGAAGCTCAAGATATCGTCGCTGAATTCGATACGTTACTGAATCAATTATCACTGTTGGAAACGATCGACACAGAAGGAGTTACCGAAATGGTACTTCCTTTTGAAGATGAAACGACTTTCATGCGTGAAGATACAGTCAAAAATGTATTTACGGTCGAAGAAGCCATGGCCAATGCGCCGAAAAGCAAGAACGACTATTTCGTGACCGTGAAAGTGGTAATTTGACATGAACATCAAAGAAACAATTAAACTATCTACGCCCATCGAACGTGTTGAAAAAGCACTGAAACTTGCCCACCAAGGTCAACCTTTTTTGAATGCGGTCGTCACTTTTGTTGATACGGAAAAGCAACTGGATAACCTTCAAAACATAAATCCTGATGCGCCTTTCTATGGGATACCGATCGTACTCAAAGACAATGTCAACATGAAATCGGTCAAGACAACTGGCGGAAGTCATATTCTTGCCAATTATATATCTCAATACAACGCAACGATCACGGATCGTCTGCAAGCCGCCGGTGCGATCGTCATCGCAAAATCGTCGATGGATGAGTTGGGCATGGGCGGAACCAATTTGACCGCTGCAACCGGTCCTGTCTATAACCCATATGATTTGAGTCGCATGTCCGGCGGATCATCCGGCGGAAGTGCCGTATTGGTAGCGTCAGGTGTAGTACCATTCGCAATCGGAACCGATACCGGAGATTCGGTCCGCAAACCGGCATCCTTTAATGGGATCATCGGTGTAAAACCATCTTACGGCCGAATTTCACGTTATGGGATCATTCCATATGCTTCTTCACTTGATCATGTCGGTTATTTCACCCGTAATGTGTCCGATGCAGCGTTAGCGCTCGAAGTGCTGGCCGGTCGTGATGACCAAGACATGACGTCTTCTTTCATAGAAGTCGAGAAATACTCAGTTGATCTTACCGGAGATCTGAGCGGTCGCAAGATCGGCTATATCGCCAACGTTGTTCGGGCAATCGAAAATCAGGATGTTTTAGCGATGTTTAATCGTCTTATCGAAAATATGAGAATTGCCGGAGCTGAAGTAGTGTCAATCGAAATGAACGAAGATCTGTTGAATGCGATCTTACCGACTTATTATATTATTGCCAACTCAGAAGCAACGGCCAATCACTCCAATTTGGATGGCTTGCGTTTCGGGGTCCAACAGGCCGGTAACGACATCGAAGAGATCATGAGCGCTTCACGAACAGCCGGTTTCGGTAAATTGATTCGTAAACGTTTCGTTATCGGAAGTTTCTCGCTGTTCGTTGAAAATCAGGAAAAACTCTTCCGTAAAGCGCAAAAAGTACGCCGTTTGATCGTCGAAGATCTGCACCGGGCATTGAACGGAGTCGATGGTCTGATCGCTCCGGCCAGTGGTTACGGAGCTCCGAAACTACAAGACACCAGTCTGGATCAACTCTCAAGTCGCTATCTGGTCGCAGAGAATTTCATGGTCATCTCGAATTTTTCGGGAACACCGAGTTTGACTCAACCGCTTGGTTATGTCGACGGATTGCCGGTCGGCATCAATTTGATCTGTCATCCGTTTGAAGAGAAAAAGATGTTTGAGATCGCCGCCGGGTTGGAAAAACTGACCGGGTTGGCTGATTGTATCAGGGAGGTAGGAGAATGAATTACGAGACCGTAATCGGCATCGAGATCCATTGCGAACTTAAAACAAAAACAAAGATGTTTTCTTCGGCACCGGTCAGTTTTGCGAAACACCAAAACAGCTGTGTCAATGAGATCGATCTGGGACATCCGGGCACACTGCCCAGTGTCAATAAAGAAGCTGTCATTCAAGCACTGAAAGCGTGCATGGCGCTAAATTGTACGATCGATCCGGTCATACGCTTCGATCGAAAAAACTACTATTATCCGGATCTACCGAAAGGGTATCAGATCACGCAGCAGTTTCATCCGGTCGGACTGAGAGGATCGGTCACGATCGAAACAGCTGCCGGTAAACGCGATGTCCGTATCAATCGTCTACACATGGAAGAGGATACAGCCAAACAATTCCATTATGCGACGGAAACATGGATCGATTATAACCGTGCGGGGACTCCGTTGGTTGAGATCGTCTCCGAACCGGATATGCGAAGTGCCGACGAAGCGGTCGCATTTGTGGAAAAACTCAGAACCTTACTTTACTATTTAGGCGTCAGTGACGTTAAAATGGAAGAAGGTTCCATGCGTTGCGATATCAATATCTCACTCAGACCCGAAGGTACGACGGAGTACGGGGTTAAAACCGAAATCAAAAATTTAAATTCGATCAATAATATTCGACTTGCGGTCGAATCCGAAATCATCCGTCAGACCGCCATCTTGTCTGCCGGTGATAAGGTAGAACAGGCAACGCGCCGTTATGACGATACCCTTAAATCAACNGTNATGATGCGTAAAAAAGAAGGTAATGTCGATTACAAGTATTTCCCGGAACCGAACATTCCACCGATTCGATTAGCAGCGGAATGGATCGAAGAGATCCGATCATCGTTACCCGAACTACCGGAACAACGGTCGATCCGCTATACCGAAGTTCTCGGGCTCAGTGATTATGATGCGAAGATCTTGACACAAAACAAAGAACTTTCCGATTATTTCGATGAAGTGCTGAACTATACGACCTTTACGAAATTGGCGGCCAACTGGTGTATCAGCGAACTGCCGGCGTATGTGTCACAAGAAAACCTTTCCGAACTGCACACGACATTGACACCGAAATCATTGGCGTCGATGATCGATAAGATCGGTCAGAACATCGTATCTTCCAAACAGGCCAAAGAAATATTCCCGCATCTGATCAAAGGTGAATCCTTGCAAAGTATCATTGATCGCCTCCATATCAGTCAAGTCAGTGATACCGCTGAGTTATCGGACATCATCAATAAAACGTTGGATGAACAACCGCAATCGATCGTTGACTATCACAACGGAAAAGACCGTGCCCTTGGATTCTTGGTCGGACAGATCATGAAAAAAACCAAAGGTCAGGCCAATCCGGTCGTCACCAATGAACTTTTATTGGCTGAATTGACACGTCGAAAACCCGAATAATTGCGATGAGTGATTGATTATTAACGAAAAGATGCAAAGAAATTAAAAACAAGGTATAATAACCGATGTAAGGAGTTGAATCCATGACACAAAAAACACAACCTAAAAGAAGAAAAAAGATAAAATTAACACTTTCATCCGTGATCTTACTCGTCGGATTGGTCGTATTTCTGGTACCGACATGTATATTCGGTTGGTTCCTCTATCAATCCAGTGCTAAAACAGGCGATGCGCTGTTCGGCAACCGATTCTCCAATGATTTAAATCCGGCGATCACATCAACGCAGATATCAGGACTCAAAGATGCCCTCAAAGCAACGGCGAATGTTGAAAATGTTGAAATAAGTCTCAAAGCCGCAACGCTCAGAGTCAGTATCGATGCACCGGATCCACTTGTCGCCGCCGATTTGAGCGCCTTGTCGTTGGCAGTCGCCAATGTCGTAAAAGCAACTCTTCCGATCGAAACATATTTTACCGCAACGGATGTCAAGAAAATGTATGATCTTGAGATCAACGTCTATAACTTGAAAGACGGGAAAGATAAACCCGGTTATGTGTACTTCATCTTAGTCAAGAATGCCAATATGGCTACTTGGACTGTTCAAGAAGTATCTAAAGCAGTGAATCAGGCATTGGCCGATGAACTTCGAGCCGAGATGGCGGCGGAGACATTAACCTCCTTTATGCCAACTCAAACAATGAAAGTGAGTGTAGAGGGGTAGAACCCCTCTTTTTTACCTATGCAAAAAAATGAACTGGTTACGATTACATGTATCGATTATGATTCAGAAGGCTTAGGAATGGGAAAAACCGAAGATGGTTTCTGCGTCTTCGTAAAAGATTTGATTTTAGGAGAAACAGCGGAAGTTCAACTGATCAATGTAAAGAAAAACTACGGTTACGGACGTGCCATGAAACGTCTTAATGATGCTCCGGGTCGTGTGATCCCGACATGTCCGATCGCCTACCAATGCGGCGGTTGTCAGATCCAACATATGTCAGCCGAAACACAAGCCGAATTCAAACAAAGTCGTGTTGAAAATGTCATGAAACGTATCGCGAAAACAGATTGTACAGTCAACCCGATCATTACGATGGCAACTCCTTGGAACTACCGAAACAAAGTTCAGGTTCCTTTTGCGGTCGATAAGAACGGTCTATTGATCAGTGGTTTCTACCGTGCTCATTCACATGATATCCTGCCTTTCAGCGATTGTTTTTTACAACCCTCCGAACAAAACAACATCTTGAAATATATCCTCGATTTCTACAATTCCAGAGAATTAAAACCGGAAATGCTGAAAACAGTTTTATTGAAGAAAGCTTTTGCCACGGATGAATGCATGGTTGTTTTGATCACCAACACATGGGATCTGACACAACGCAAACAACTGGTCGAAGGTTTATTGGAGACGTTCCCGAACATCAAGTCAGTCGTTCAGAACCTGAATAACCGTAACGATAATGTTCTTTTAGGCAATGAAGACAGATGTTTGACAACTCAATCAACGATCACCGATCAACTGGGGGATTTCAAATTCCAGATTTCCAGTAAATCTTTCTACCAAGTCAACCCGATCCAAGCCAAAGTTCTGTATGATCTGGCCGCTGA